>OODT01000090.1_pt1 | contig 139641 bp, 124 predicted proteins | sample 1671841 | NCBI WGS metagenome assembly OODT01 (sample SAMN06348198, study PRJEB24527) | human gut metagenome | biome: human gut; feature: ankylosing spondylitis patient; material: feces | host: Homo sapiens | place: China | collected 2015-10 | reverse complement strand
GAAGCTGATCTGGAATGGATTTTTGCGTGTAACTATGAAGGTACTGAATAGTTACAATTAATATCTATCTATTTAAGATAATCAGTAATAATACCCCAGGCGCCCTCCAATTTCTCCAGCGTCCACGCCGCATTCGCCGGACTTGTGGACGGCAGGGAGACTGCCGGGATGCCGGTTGCGGATTCCTGATATTTTCTGTAGTAATTCCAGGATGTCTTTCCGTTGCAGAAGATCGCCCGGATGTCGGCTGTGGACAGGATCCGGGAGAGATCGTTGGGCACGACATCGCGGATGGAGCTGTCGCTGGAACCCTCGATGGAGCAGGATGCGATCACATCCCAGAGGGCAATATGATGGGAGAGGAGAAATTCCTTTTTCTCATCAATACTGCCTGGAACCGGAACCGCGAGAATTCCGGCCAGGGTCTTCCAGAAACGGTTCTGCGGGTGGTGATAGAAAAAATGTCCTTCCCTGGATTTGACGGACGGGAAGGAACCGAGGATCAGAATCCTGGAGGCGCTGTCAAAAACAGGCGGAATCGGGTGTGTGACGGTATTCATGATAAATATCCTTTCAGATATATTTTAAATGATAAAATTGCTATCCATGTTGTATTGTAGCGTTTCTGATATTTTTTGTAAACATAGAAATTTCATACTTTTTTTATTGCCTTATGGGGAAACTCAACTTATAATGATTAGGTATCACAAAATCATGGGTCAATATACCCAAATGTGATATATGCGCAAAAGAAGTGGAGAAAATCAATGGACAACAACAATCAGAACAGAAATGGCGGAAAGCGGCCAAGCGGACAGAATATCGGGGTGCTCGCCCTGATCCTAGTGATCACGCTGATCGCTGTGACCGTTATGAACAACATGGTCCGCAAAAACCAGACCCAGGAACTCGGGTATGAGGAATTTGTGGAATACTTAAAAGAGGGAGAGATCGATACGGCGAAGATCTCCAGCAACAGGATCTACTTAACGCCAAAGACTTCTTCCACGAAGCTTTCCCGCTTCATCCAGTATTATACGGTAAGAATCCCGGATGTTGATCTTGCAGAGCGTCTTTTAGATGCCAACGGGGTCCATGTGGTGGCGGAAGATACGAGTACGAGCGCGAGTATTTTAAATTTTCTGATGGGATGGGTACTCCCGTCGGCGCTCATGATCGGACTTCTCTATATGATGTACAGCCGGATGGGCGGCGGAGGAATGATGGGCGTTGGAAAGAGCAACGCCAAGGTCTACGTCCAGAAGGAGACGGGAGTCACGTTTGCTGACGTAGCGGGCGAGGACGAGGCGAAGGAATCCCTTGTGGAGATCGTCGATTTCCTGCACAATCCGCAGAAATATTCAAAGATCGGTGCAAAACTGCCGAAAGGAGCGCTCCTTGTGGGACCTCCAGGAACAGGTAAGACTCTGCTTGCGAAGGCGGTAGCCGGTGAGGCACATGTTCCGTTCTATTCCCTTTCCGGTTCTGATTTCGTGGAGATGTTTGTCGGCGTGGGTGCGTCCCGTGTCCGAGACCTCTTCAAGCAGGCACAGCAGTCCGCACCGTGTATCATTTTTATTGATGAGATCGATGCCATCGGACGCAGCCGTGACAGCCGGATGGGCGGAAATGATGAGAGAGAGCAGACCTTAAACCAGCTGCTTTCCGAGATGGATGGATTTGATTCCTCTAAGGGACTTCTCGTCCTGGGCGCGACGAACCGTCCGGAGATCCTGGATCCGGCACTTTTGAGACCGGGACGTTTTGACAGACGTGTGATTGTTGACAAGCCGGACCTGAAGGGCCGTGTCAATATCTTAAAGGTACATTCCAAGGATGTGCGCCTGGATGAGACTGTCGACTTCGAGGAGATCGCCCTTGCGACTTCCGGTGCTGTGGGCGCGGATCTCGCGAACATGATGAACGAGGCGGCTATCAACGCAGTCAAGAACGGACGCCAGGCTGTCTCCCAGAAAGACCTCTTTGAGGCTGTGGAGCTTGTTCTCGTCGGAAAAGAGAAGAAAGACCGGATCTTAAGCAAAGAGGAGCGCCGGATCGTCTCCTACCATGAGGTTGGACACGCGCTTGTCACCGCGCTTCAGAAGGATGCTGAACCGGTCCAGAAGATCACGATCGTTCCGCGTACCATGGGAGCGTTAGGATATGTCATGCAGGTTCCGGAAGAGGAAAAATATTTAAATACGAAAAAAGAACTTGAGGCAATGCTTGTGGTTTCCCTTGCCGGACGTGCGGCTGAGGAACTCGTGTTTGACACGGTGACGACAGGTGCTGCGAACGATATCGAGCAGGCGACAAGGATCGCGAGAGCGATGGTCACCCAGTATGGTATGTCTGAGAAGTTCGGTCTTATGGGGCTTGCGACCCAGGAGAACCAGTATCTGACAGGACGCACCGTCTTAAACTGCGGTGACGCTACGGCGGCTGAGATCGATACGGAAGTCATGAAAATGTTAAAGAACGCCTATGCTGAGGCGAAGCGTCTTCTCTCCGAGAACCGCGAAGCGATGGATCAGATCGCCGCGTTCCTGATCGAGAAAGAGACGATCACAGGCAAGGAGTTCATGAAGATCTTCCGCCAGGTGAAGGGAATCCCGGAGCCGGAGGAAGGAAAGAAAGAAGAGAAGAGCCGTATGGGAGGCGAGTTCGCGGAGGACGCGGCGAGCCAGCCGGTACAGGCTGCTGAGGCTTTGGAGGCCCCGACGGAGCAGAATCCGGAGCAGCAGAACTAAATATGGATAAATGTGGGCAGGGTGACAAAAAGTGTCATCCTGCCCATTTTTCTATATCAGCAAATTAAAAGAAATAATTCATGAAAAAGACAAGAATAGCTGGTAAAATAAAATACAGATTTGAACACAGCTCAGAAGACAGCAGAAACGAATTGCGAATGTCCGCTTTGCAGGGCTGGAAATGGAGAGAAAAGAGAATTTTTATGGATCAGAATGATTATGGAAAGAGAAAAGCGGTCTGCAGACATGCGGCGGGATTTATGGCGGCGGTGATGCTCGCGGCAGTGGGACAGCCGTCTATGGCGTATGCGTCTGAAAAACTTCAGACGAATGACCCGTCCGCGTCAGAGCAGTGGGCGTTCTTCAACGATGGATCGTTCACATCGGAAGAGGTTACGAAGTATCCGGTCTACTCGGATCCGTTCGGGCAGCCGTCGGAGAACACGGAGCTTCTTGGAACTCTCGTGGAGGTAAAGAAGAGACAGGCGGTTTCCGGCGTGGATATCAACCTGAAACAGGCATGGGAGACATATGGGAACGGAAGCCATGATACCATCGTCGCAATGATCGATACGGGAATTGATGCTTCTCATGAAGATCTGAAGGACACTTTATGGGTTAATACCGATGAGATTCCGGGAAACGGCATCGACGATGACGGAAACGGCTACGTGGATGATTGTTATGGGTGGAATTTCTACAATAATAACAATCAGATCTTCACCGGGAATGAGGACAGCCACGGAACCCACGGGGCCGGGACGATCAGTGCCGGGACAGGAAACGGGATCGGAATCTCGGGAATCGTTCCGGGAACCCGGGTTCGGGTGATGGCGTTAAAGGCTCTTGGGGGAAATGACGGCGGCGGAAGTACGGCGGCTGTCATCAAAGCGATCAAATATGCGGAGGATAACGGTGCGGTGATCTGCAACCTGAGCCTGACGTCGACGACAGATGATAAGGCGTTATATGAGGCGATGAAGAATTCCGGTATGCTGTTTGTAGTGGCGGCGGGAAACGGAAATCCGAAGACAGGAAAAGGCGTTGATACGGACGTGATCCCGTTTTATCCGGCGGCGTATGACCTGGACAATATTATTTCCGTCGCGAATCTAAGCTTTGATGGGGCACTGTCCGCAAGCTCCAACTATGGAAAAACGACTGTGGATCTTGCGGCGCCGGGAAGTTATATCTTAAGTACGACCCCTGGAAACACCTATGGATACATGAGCGGAACGTCCATGGCGGCACCGATGGTGTCCGGGGCGGCGGCAATGATCTATTCGTATTTTGACGGGATCGGGGTTGCGGATGTGAAGGAGATCCTGATGTCCACGGTGACACCGATGGAGAGTCTCAAGGACGTGACGGTGTCCGGCGGTATGCTGAATGTGGGCGCAGCCCTTTCCTATGATATCAGCAGTCTATCGAGAAAGGGATTTCAGATCGGTGGAACGAGACCGGAGAACGGGACGGCTCCATATCTGGAAATGCAGACCTCGAACCGGAATGGCGGAATGTATCTGACTGTCCGCGTCCTCGATATTGACGGGGATCTTGATAAGCTCTTCTATGCAAAGGGCGAGCATACAGCCGGGGAGTTTGCGAACGGGACTGTGGAAGGAACGGCGTTTACGGTGAATGAGAAGGATATGGCGGCGTTCCAGATCACGGAAAAAGGAACGTATACGTTCTATGCTGTGGATAAGAATGGAAATGGAGCGGTGAAGATCGCAAAATTCGTGTCGGAGAGCGACGGACCGGGGGCATTTCAGTAGGATCCTGATGGGAGAAATGCCGGAGGCAACAGATGATCGGAGGAGAACACATGAAGACAAGACGATTGGGAAAAACAGGGCTCATGGTGAGTGAGATCGGATTTGGCGGGGAATGGCTGGAACGGCATACGGAAACTGAGGGCATTGAGCTGATCCGGTATGCGTCAGAGAAAGGGATCAATATGCTGGACTGCTGGATGGCGGATCCGAAATCGAGAAATATCATCGGCGAGGGAATTAAAGAGAACCGGGATCAGTGGTTTATTCAGGGACATATCGGGTCTACCTGGAAGGACGGACAGTATTTCCGCACGCGGGAGATGAAATATGTGCGTCCGGCCTTTGAGGACCTTTTAAAGAGACTACAGACCGACTATATCGATCTCGGAATGATCCACTATGTGGATTCTGAGGAAGAGTGGGAGAAGATCCAGCACTCTGATTATCTGGATTATGTGATGGAGCTGAAAGAAAAAGGCGTGATCCGGCACATCGGCATGAGCTCCCACAATCCGAAGGTAGCTATGAAGGCGGTTGAGTCCGGATATATAGAGATGATCCTTTTCAGTATCAACCCGGCGTTTGATATGCTGCCGGCGAGTGAGGATATCGATACGATGTTTGCGGAGGAGTTTGACGCGGGACTTAAGGGGATCGATCTGGACCGGGCGATGCTCTATAAAGCCTGTGAGGAGAACGATGTGGGGATCACGGTCATGAAGGGATTCGCGGGCGGAAGACTTTTCGATGCGAAGAGATCTCCGTTCGGTGTCTGTCTTACCCCGGTTCAGTGTATTCACTATGCGCTGACGAGACCGGCTGTCTGCTCCATCATGTGTGGATATGACACAAAGGAGCAGGTAGATGCGGCAGTGGGATATGAGACTGCCTCAGAGACGGAGAAAGACTATGCGTCTGTGATCGCGAATGCGCCGTTCCATTCCTACCGGGGCGAATGTACATACTGCGGACATTGCAAGCCGTGTGCCGCAAATCTGGATATTGCTATGATCAACAAGTTTTATGATCTGGCAACCATGCAGCCGAAGATCCCGGCGACAGTGCAGTCTCACTATGAGCTTCTGGAACATAAGGCGTCGGAGTGCATCGGATGTCATTTGTGCGAAGCACGGTGCCCGTTTGGAGTTCCGATCGCGGAGAGGATGGAGAAGACTGCGAAGTTATTTGGATGCTGATATTACGGAGATCGAAAATCCAGTCAGCGAATTATCAACAAAGGAGAAATAGGATCATGTCACTTGAAAAAGCAAAAGCAGATCTGGAACAGAAGGGATTTCTGGATCATGTGATCGAGCTGAAAGAATCAACGGCCACAGTGGCAGAGGCTGCGGAGGCACTGGATGTGAAGCCGGGAATGATTGCGAAGACCATGTCCTTTTTACAGGGTGAAAAAGCCGTCCTGATCCTGACGGAAGGGACGGCAAAAGTCGATAACCACAAATATAAAGATACATTTCATGTAAAGGCGAAGATGATCCCGTTTGATCAGGTAGAAGCGCGGATCGGCCATGCGCCGGGTGGCGTGTGCCCCTTTGGGATCAACGAGGGGATCGAGGTCTATCTGGATGACAGCCTGAAGCAGTTCACAACGGTGTACCCGGCTGCGGGAAATGACCACAGTGCGGTAAAACTTACGATCCCGGAGCTCGAGCGGGCTGCAGGCGCAAAAGGATGGGTGGATGTTACATCGAGATCCACCCAAACGCGTTCGCCACAGAACTGATCAGAATGATCGCCGCAAAGATCGGGCAGAGATACTGGATCATAAACTGGAAGATCACTTTTCTGCGGAACGGATGACCGCCGTCTGTGACCTCCTGTTCGATCTTTGCAACTCCGATGACTCTCGATACGAGAAGGCAGGTCGCGATCGCCGCGATCGGCATCATAACAGAGTTTGTCAGGAAATCGAAGAAGTCAAGGAACTGCATTCCGATCACGGTCACACCGGCCAGTGGACCATAGCCAAGACAGGAGAGCGTTCCGAGCAGGAGCATAATGACAGCCATAAATACCGTCGCCTTTTTCCGGCTCCAGTGCAGCTCATCCTCAAAAGTGGAGACGGCACTCTCGGTCAGGGCGATGGAACTTGTGACAGCCGCGAACAGGACCAGAACAAAAAACAGGATGCCGACTGCGGCTCCGAGTCCCATGCTTGCGAACACCTTCGGGATCGTGATGAACATCAGCGCAGGACCGGCCTGCAGGGTATCCGGGTCACCGCCGGAGAAGGCGAAGACGGCCGGGATGATCATGAGACCGGCCATGATCGCGATCGCGGTATCGAAGATCTCAACATTCTGGGTGGAATCTTCGATCGAAGTATCTTTTTTCATGTAGGAACCGAAGGTGATAAGGATTCCCATGGCGATGGACAGGGAGTAGAACATCTGTCCCATAGCGGATACCACCGTCATCCATGAGAAGTTCTCAAGGTTTGGTACCAGCAGATATTTCACACCACTCATAGCCCCCGGTCTCGATACGGAATAGCCCGCGATGAGCAGGGAAAGGACCACGAGGATCGGCATCATAAACTTCGATACACGCTCGATCCCGTTGCGTACACCTGCGTAAATGATAACAACTGTAAACAGAGTGAAGAGAATAAAGCAGATCTCCGTGGAACGACCGTTGGAAATAAACGCGGAGAAATATTCGTCCGTGGCAAGGGCCTGTCCATGTCCAAGAAGGTATTCCGCCAGATATTTGATGACCCAGCCGCCGATCACAGAATAGTACGGGACGATCAGGATCGGGATCACAGCATTGATCCAGCCGCCGAAGGACAGCCATTTTGATTTTCCAAAGGATTCATAGGCACCCACCGGACTCTTTTTTGTCATGCGGCCGAGAGCAGTTTCCGCCACGATCATCGTGTAGCCAAAGGTCAGTGCCAGAATGATATAGACGAGTAGAAAGATTCCCCCGCCATACTTTGCTGCGAGATAGGGGAAACGCCAGATGTTTCCAAGTCCTACGGACGCGCCCGCCGCCGACAGGACGAAACCGAGCTTTCCGGAGAACGAACTTCGTTTACGATTCATAATTAATTTCTCCTCATGTTTTTATCACAAATACATTTGTGCGTGTAAGGGATAGTCTATCATAGAATATGAAAAAAGGCAATTTGAACTGTCGGGGAGACTAAAATTGGAATAGAACCGATGGAAGGTATAATCAGAACGCAGAAGAATGTATAAAAAAAGGAACAACCGGAGAATCTTATAATTTGATGGCGAAATTATCGGTTTTGCGTTATAATACACTTATTCCTACCAGATAAATACAGTTTATATTTGGATACAGACGCAGGAATGGTGTCGATGTACATGGGCTTTTATCCGACAGGGTCTGAGCCCATTGATAGATACAGAGAGGTGAAATTGTGTTAAAAGCGGAAAATTTGATTCTCCATGTGGAGGATAACGGGGCGAAAAAATGTCTTCTGGATCATATTTCTTTCCAGGTGGACGATGGGGAGATGCTGGTGATTACGGGACCAAACGGCGGTGGAAAGTCCACACTGGCGAAGGTCCTGATCGGAATCGAGAAGGCGGAGAGCGGAAAGATCTTTTTAAACGGGGAAGATATCACGGATTACGATATCAACCACCGGGCTAACGCCGGGATCGGCTATGCATTCCAGCAGCCACCGAGATTTAAGGGAATGACGGTGCAGAGACTTCTTGCGCTGGCAGCAGGAAGAGAGCTGGAAGATCAGGAGTGCTGCAGGCTTTTGTCTGACGTGGGACTCTGCGCTGAGGAATATTTAGGCCGTCAGATCGACGGAACGCTTTCCGGAGGCGAGATGAAGCGGATCGAGATCGCGACGGTTCTTGCGAAGGAACATACCTTATGTATTTTTGATGAGCCGGAAGCAGGGATCGATCTCTGGAGCTTCTCGATGTTGATCCGGAAGTTTGAGGAGATCCATAAGGAGAAAAAACAGAGTCTGATCGTCATCTCCCATCAGGAGAAGATCATCAGCATGGCAGACCGGATCATGGTGATCGATGACGGGAAGATCAAGGCGGAAGGACGGAAGGAAGATGTCCTGCCGTGTTTAGAAGGTCTTGATAAATGTCATGCATGTGCAGGAAATGCGGGGGTGAGAGCGTAATGGTAGAGCTGGATCATGTAGTAGAAGAGGTACTGAGGGTCATCAATGACAACGGATTTTCCCAGAAGGGCGCTTTCAATCTGCGCCAGAACGGAACGTCCATCTGCCACGGTGACAGTGAGCATATTAAGATCAAGAAGAAGACGGACAAGCCGGGCATCGATATCTATATTGATGGCGATACAAAGGGCGAGAAAGTTTACATCCCGGTGGTCGTCAGCGTTTCCGGCATGACAGACCTTGTATACAATGATTTCTATATCGCAGACGGCGCGGACGTTACGATCGTTGCGGGCTGCGGGATCCACAACAGCGGATGCAATGAGAGCAGACATGACGGGATCCATACCTTTCATGTTGGAAAGAATGCGAACGTCTGTTATCAGGAAAAGCATTATGGAGATGGAAATGGAACCGGCGGCCGTGTGCTGAATCCGGTGACGAATATCTATGTCGGAGAAAATTCCGTATTTACTCTGGATACGGCACAGATCAAGGGCGTTGACTCCACAGTCCGCGAGACGCTTGTGGAGATGGATAAAAACTCCAGATTGTATGTGACGGAGCGCCTCATGACCGAGGGAGACCAGACGGCGGAGTCCAACATCGAGGTACGTTTAAACGGTGAGGACAGCTCAGCCCAGATCATCTCAAGGTCTGTCGGAAAAGGCAATTCCGTCCAGACCTTCCACCCGAAGGCGGTCGGAAATAACAAATGTCAGGCCCATATCCAGTGTGACTCCATCATTATGGACCACGCCGAGATCGGCTCCATTCCGGAGATCCGTGCGCGCGACTTAAATGCGGCGATCATCCACGAGGCGGCGATCGGAAGGATCAACGATGAGCAGCTCTTAAAGCTTCGGACGCTGGGACTTACCGAGGAAGAGGCGGAGAACGTCATTATCGAGAATTTCCTTAATTAAAATCAGAATTTTGTATAATATTAAGAAAAGCAGGTCTGCAGGTAACATGACATGTTGCCGCTGCAGATCTGCTTTTTTGATGTCATACACTTGAAAAAGCTGCCGCTGCCTGACTGCTTTTTCAAGTGTTAGAAGTACGTCCGTCTCTTCGGCGTATTCCAGCTTCCCACCACGCGTTTCACGTTAGAGATCGTGACAAAAGCGTTGGGATCTTTTGTTTGGACATAGTCCATAAACTGACCATATTCCTTTTTGGTGAGAATAGCCAGAATCTCCTCCTTCTGCGCATCACTGTAGCCGCCGGTGGCGGTGTAGACGGTGATACCTCGCTGGAGCGTCTCGATGACGTAACGTTTAAAATCATCATTGTGCTCGGAGATGACGCAGACGCGGATCTTTCCGGTGAACTCGTCAATGAAGTAGTCCAGAACGAGACCGCTGAGGTAAGTGGACAGGGCGCCGATAATCACGGTCTGGAGATCGTAGGCAAAGTAGGAGCTTGCGACGGTCACAAGACCAGCGATGATGATGGATTTTCCGAGGTCCATATGGAGATATTTGTTCATGATCTTCGCGATAATGTCGAGACCGCCGGACGCAGCGTTCGCGTTAAAGAGGACAGCCTGTCCGTAGCAGATCACGATGATCATAGCGACCACGTCCAGAGCGATATTTCCCGTCGGGGATACCGGACCCGGGAACAGAAGCTCGAACACGAAGAGAAGCGCCGGCAGCAGGATGGAGATAAAGATGATCTTTGTCCCGAAGGCCTTATCCACAAAGAGGAACGCTAAAATGATGCAGATGATGTTTAAGAACAGTGTCATCACGGAGAGGGACAGTGGGACAAAGTTTACAAGAACCACGGCGAGCCCGGAGATACTTCCGCTGACGATGTGGTTCGGGTTCATGAAGAAATAAACTCCCACGGCGATGATGAAGGTGCCGAAGAAGATCGTGGAGAAATATTTTAGTTTTTCAAACATGGTGAGATTCCCTTTTTTCGTATTAGTATTTGCGTGTCAATCATATGTGAAAAATGAGTGGTTGTCAAACGTGCGCGTTACAGTGTGAGCGCTTGTATGCGGCAAAGTGAAAAACAGAGTTTGATAAAATATGGAGTATAACCGGGGCTGGAAAACGCATTGGAGAAGGAAGAGGATGACGAATCCAATCGTGTGAGATATAATGGATCTGGAAGAATTTGCCGGTGTTTGGAGAAGGAAAAGATGAGGTTGGTAATATTATGAATCAGGAGTGTAGAATTATGTTTAGAGAGATTCGAAAAAAGAGAAATAAGATCGAGGATAGCGCGGCGGAGGAACTTCTGCAAAACAGCAGGAGAGGTGTTCTTGCGGTGAATGGGGATGATGGATATCCGTATGCGATCCCGCTCAATTATTTTTATGACAGGGAGAACCGGAAAATCTATTTTCATGGTGCGCGCGCGGGGCATAAGGTCGATGCACTGCGGGTATGTGATAAGGTATGTTTTACGGTTTATGGAAATGAGACGATCAGGGAGGAAGACTGGGCACCGTTTATGCAGAGTACGGTTGTGTTCGGGAGATGTCATTTGATGGAAAATGGCAGTGAGAAAGCAATGGAAATGTTAAAACGGTTTGCGATGAAATATTATCCGAATGAACAGCTGGCTGATGAGGAGATCGCGCAGGCGGGAAGGGCTGTGCAGATGTTTGAAATCGAGATCGAGCATTTGAGCGGCAAGGAGGTGCAGGAGAAGTAGAATGAGATTGAGGAATATTTTGATCGTTGTCAAGGATATTGAGAGATCGAAAAAGTTTTATCATGATCTGTTTGGACTTGATATAGTACTTGATAATGACGGAAATATAATCCTGACGGAAGGGCTTGTGCTGCAGGAGGAGAAGATATGGAAGGATTTTTTAGGGAAAACTATTATTCCGGAAAGCAATTCGTGTGAGCTTTATTTTGAGGAACAGAACATAGAGAGATTTGTTGAAAAATTGGAGCGGTTATATCCCAATATCCAGTATGTGAACCGCCTTATGACACATAGTTGGGGACAGAAGGTGGTCCGGTTTTATGATTTGGATGGCAATTTGATCGAAGTTGGGACGCCGATGTGATTTTGTGCGTCAAAGTACAGAACGTATGTGTAGAATAAATAGCTGAGGCAGAGTCCCGCCAGCACGGAGGTTGCGATGCCGCTGCCAATGATGCCCGCCTCATGGGGACGCTTTTCACCGATTTTCTGCCCCACAAGGACCGTGATGCCCATGGCGATTTTCGTGATCACCGTCATGACGCTCTGAATGATCTGGCTGCCTTCCGTGAAATCATTTGTCTTTTTCATAGTATTTTCCACCTGAAATTTCCAGTTATATAAAAAAGCCGGATAAAATACCGAACGATCCTTCGGCATCTTATCCAGCTTTGTAAATGCGTTTACAAGCCCTCCGATGAGCTGCAAGACAGTATAGCAGGGAAATACAGAATTGTCAACTCAGCGACTTTTTTGATCTTTTAAGTTGAAAGATATTGCTGATGTTCACATGATACTATATTTATTTCTGCATAGTCTCGATCATGCATTCGTGTTTCTTCGTTGTTTTGTTATAATTAATTCCAACAAGTAATATACTACCATGATAATCTTTCAATGCATTTCCATACTGTTTTTCTCTGATCTGGTCTAAAGCTCCAGATGCGCTTTTATCCCATTTAAGTTCGATCACTACCGCAGGTTTATCTAAATGCAGTTTTCTCGGAATCAGACATATATCAGCAAAACCCTTACCTGTAGGCAGTTCACGGATTATCGTATAATATTCGCGTGCAAAGTAAAATGCAAGATTTATGGTACAGCTCAGAGAATTTTCATCGTTGTACTGAAGAATCGAAATTTCATCGTGAGCCTTGTCAACTCCTGCCGCAACTGCGTCGGCGTCCATGGCCCACAATGATTCTAAAAGTTTACGGGACGATTCTACGGAGTCGATCACGCCATGCCAGTTCATGGTGCTGATTGCATTCACATATTCCTGTGAGACTTCTTTATTAGGAATGGCAACGGTTCCATCTACGCTGTTGTATGTCAGGTAGCCGAGATGGATCAGTAATGTCAAGACGTCATCTTTAGTAGCAAATGTGGTCATATCATTGCTGAAAGTTCCTATATTGATTTGTACTGCTTCACCTGCAAGCATTCTGACAACAGAGTCCTGCAGTCCGTCCATATCCATCTGAATGTAAATTTTTAAGGCTTCATATGTTTCCGTCTGATTCCAATAAGTTCCCAACTTGTGTCGCAGCATGGCTTCCACAACCGATTTAGGACTGTAAATAGAGTAATGTTCATCACCATTCTGGCGATGTGCGATCAGATGATATCCATCATACCATGTTTTCGCTTCCTCGAAATTCATATCGTATGTATCGCAGAGTCTGGATACTTCCTGTTCAGTGAAGCCGAAATACCCGGCCAGATCGCCTGGATCGGTCATGGAATATTCTGTAAACATATTTAATGCGGAATGGGAGCCATATTTTTTAATGGGTAATATGCCGGTCATGTAGGCCAATGCCACATAATCCTTATCCTTCAGCCATGCGCGCAGAAAATCTAAATATTTTTTCTGAGCCTCTTTATTCTGCTTGTACTCCCGGAACAGGCAGTCCCACTCATCGATCAGGATCACAAAAGGACATTTGGTATAACGGAATACGTCTTTCATGACCTGAATCAGATTCTTTTCATCACGAAACTGTATTTCGTGAAATGTCTCCTTAAAATCCAAAATCAGATAATTTTTAAGCATCTCCAGCATTTCTTCCATTGTTTCAGACATACTTAAAAATTCCTGCATATTGATTTTGATCACATCATATTGGTTCAGATTTTCCCTGTACGATCTGTCTTTACTGATAGCAAGATTTTGAAATAATTCCGTTGTATCCTCGCTCCGGTCATAATATGCGGCGAGCATATTAGCGGCCATTGATTTTCCGAATCTTCTTGGACGGCTTACACAGATATATTTCTGCTCGGTACAAAGCGCTTCATTGGTTCTGGCGATCAGTTCGCTTTTGTCGATATAAATTTTAGAGCGGAGACTACCGCGGAATGAAAGATTCCCCGGATTCAGATAACTTCCCATGCAAATTCCTCCCATCAGAAAAAGCGTCTTTGATTGTTTTTATTATACTTGATTCCAGCGGGAAGTACAAGGAGTGTTCATTTCCTACGGATGTAAAAATGGCGGCATCGCTCACCATTGAAGCGATACCGCCATTTTTATATCCATTTCTATATATGGACGCGGAGATTATTTGGTCTCTTTTTCCTCAGCAGCAACTGCAACAGGTGCAGTTGTAACTTCAGTTTCCGGAACAACGTTGTGAACCGGGATGACGGAGAGCACAACAGCCTCCGGATCAGTCTTTAAGTCGATGTCTTTGTTCTTTGCGATGTCAAGATCCTTGACATGTACGATGTCACCAACCTTGAGGCCTGCAGCATCCAGTGTTGTCTTCTCGACAAGTGCGGACGGGAATGCTCTGTAAGCAACTTCGCTTAAGTCTTCCTGAAGAACGCCGCCGATAACAGCTTCACGGTTCAGGATAACGATCTCGGCCGTGGAAGTAACCTTCTCAGTGCTTACAAGTGCCTGAAAATCAATCTCATCAATCTTTCGTGTCATTGCATTGTAGTCAACTTCCTTGATCAGGACATCATATACCTGACCCTCGATGTCGAGGTTGATCTGACCGCCTTTATGTTCGGTCTTTAAAAGACGTTCTGCGTCTACAGCGTTCATCTTTACCGGAATGGAGCCTTCGATGGCATGTCCGAAAACATTACCTGTAACAAATCCTTCACGTCTTAATCTCTTTGCCTTTACATCCATGCTTCTTTTTTCAGCTTTTAAAGTATTCATTTATCTTTTCCTCCAAAAATCTGATTCCCGGCAAACGAACCAGTATTCGTTCTGCCGGATTCGCTTAGCAGCCCTCAGCTTTAGTGTATAAAGGGGTTTTGTTAAGTTTGTGACTAATAACTGTTCAATAGGTCTGCGCATTTACTGCGCTGACCGTAACATAATTTTGGCCAGCAGGCAAAAATCCCATTGCCGCAGGCAATTCGGAATGGATTTTTGCGTAACTGTGAAGGTACTGAACAGTTACCGCTTCTTTCTTGTTACAGCGTAAGTATAGCAGTGTTTTGAGAAACAGATTAACCAAAAATAAAAAAAATCAAGGCCTAAATTTTAAAAAGTGCACAAAAACAGAGCGGAGAAAGTCTGTGGATGTTCAAAACGGGGAAAGTGTGATAAGATATAAGAGATCATCACAAAGAATAATTCGATGAAATAACCGGTGTTATGCAGGAAAGAGATGTGCGGTCATGGAAATGAAACATGACAGCCTGAGAACACGAGGATTCATATAATATGCTGCATGAGATCCGGCAGATTTCTGCAGCAGTCAATGAGGTGAACATTATGAATACAGACAATCGACCGATCGGTGTTTTGGATTCCGGACTCGGCGGGATCAGTGTTTTGAGAGAATTAGTGAAACTGATGCCGGGTGAGGATTTCTTATATTACGGGGACTCCGCAAATGCCCCTTACGGCACACGTACCCCGGAGGAGGTCATTGACCTCACAAAAAAGGATGTGGATTTTTTACTGGAACGCGGGGCGAAAGCCATAGTTGTGGCCTGCAACACGGCAACCAGTGTGGCAATCCGGGAACTGAGAGAGGAGTATGAGAAGAAGGATATTCCGGTGATCGGAATCGAACCGGCGCTGAAGCCGGCGGTGCTTGCGAAAGAGCACTCAAAGGTTGTCGTTATGGCGACTCCTATGACACTCTCCCAGACAAAATTTAATTCCATGCTGCATGTCTACGAGGACGAGGCGAATATCATCAAGATGCCGTGCCCGGGACTTGTGGAGTATATCGAAGGCGGAATGTTAGAGGGACCTGTTCTGGACGAGTATCTGGAAAAACAGTTCGAGCCTTACGAGAAATCAGAGATCGACGCGGTGGTACTCGGCTGCACGCATTACCCGTTAGTAAAAAATGAGATTCAGAAACATCTGCCCGGCGTGGCGATCTATGATGGCGGATTCGGAACCGCGAAGCAGACGAGAAAGCGCCTGACTGAGTGTGGACTGTTATCAGGGAAAGAGTCCGGAGGTGAGGTGAAGATCTTTAACAGTAAGAATACGGAGGATGTTCTGGAGCTTTCGAGAAGACTGTTGAATTTATAGATACATGTAATATCAAAAATATCTGGAGAGAAAGGTATGAAAAAATTATTGTACATTGACGCCTGCGTGAACCGCGATATTTCAAGAACGGAGAGACTTGCGCAGGCTTTATTAAAGGAAATGAACAAGAACGGGGAATATGAGGTCGAGACCCTGTGCCTGGAGGATGAAGATCTGAAGCTTTTTACCGGAAAAGAGAGTGCAGGACGGGAACAGCTCACGAGAGCCGGAATTTATGAGGGACCGATGTTTGACTATGCAAAGCAGTTTGCGTCCGCAGACCGGATCCTTGTGGCGGCTCCGTACTGGGATTTTACTTTCCCGGCGAGAATGAAATGTTATCTGGAGCAGATCTGTGTGACAGGGCTGACCTTTACCTTTTCTTCCAAGGGAATCCCGGGTGGATTATGCCATGCCGACAGTCTTCATTATGTGACCACCAGCGGTGGTTCCATCGGGGATCTGAATCTTGGATATGAGTATGTCGAGAAACTCTGCAAGGTATATTACGGAATCAATAAGACTGTGTGCTATACCGCAGAGGGGCTTGACATCGAGGGCAATTCCGTGGAAGAGATCATGAAGGCGGCAGAGGAGGAGGCAGTCCGGACATACCGGAACTTTGCGTGATTTCCTCAGGTTCATCTCCTTTTTTACAATAAGATATATCGCGATCGACTTAAGCGGCGGAAAGAAAAAGCTTCCGATCCGCAGCATTACCGTTGCCCCGAAGAATCATATCGACCTCGCGCGGGAGGGCATGAAGGAGTATCTTCACAGCCATGGATATGAGGTGGATGTGGAGCTTTCTAGGATCAAGTTAAGGTATTAGTACGAAAAATCATATTAAGGCATCAATCGAAACAGGACAGATCATCTGCGTGGATGCGGGTGGCTGTCCTGTTTTTTGCGGCTCTATGAAAATGGTTGACGGTAGACGCGATGGAAGTCAGTGTAGATAGAAAAACAAAAATAAATATGTCTGGTGGAAAAATAAGTTATATATTTGGAAGAATAAAGAAGAAAAGAAATTTCCGATAAAAATGAACTTTCCCCCAATTGCCTGTCTCTATAAGACAGATGCATCAAAAAAGAGAGGAGGCAGGACATGGATGAAGAGAATATCGTGAGACGCATGATCAACGGGGACATGGATGCCTTCGGGGAGCTGATGGAGAAGTATGAGAGACCGGCGCTCAGGGCGGCCTGGCTGATCTCCGGGAACGCGGCGGACAGCGAGGACATTGTCCAGGAGACATTCACCGCCTGCTATTTAAACAGAAAGAAGCTCCGGAATCCGGCAGCCTTTAAGACATGGTTTTACAGGATACTCACAAGGTCCGCGTGGAAGATCAGCAGAAAGTCACGGAAAGAACAGCCGGAGGAGGAACCTGCATCCGGGCAGGCGGACACTGGAAGGTCCGTCCTGGAAAACTGCATTATGAAGGAAGAGGAGCGGATCCTCTACGAGGCGGTGGAAAAGCTGCCGCCGAAGCAGAAGACCGTGTTGATCCTATACTATTACAATGATATGCCGATCCGCGAGATCGCAAGGGTCTGCGGAGTGTTTGAGGGAACGGTGAAATCCAGGCTGTTCCACGCGAAGGAACAGTTGAAGCAAATCCTCACACAGGAGGAAGGAGGAAAAACATGGACGATCCTATCTTAGAAAAGAGACTGAAAAACATGTTTGAGAGCCGCGCAGGCGAACTTCCGGACGAATCGGTGCGGAAGGCGCGGATCCGGAGAAATGTATATGAGAAGATAGAAAGAGAGGGAAATTATATGAAGAAAGGTTTTATGAAAAAAGCGGTAGCAGCAGTTGCAGCGATCTGTGTATTTGGAAGCATGACGGCGTTCGCGATTGGAAAGATCGCGGGAATCACATCCCGCACCGATATAAGAGATGAAGTCCACACCTATGAACAGGCGCTGGAGCTTCAGAAGGAGAATGGACCGATGGTAGATTTCCCGGAGAAATTCTCCAACGGGTACGCGTTTAAGGCTGCTGTGCCGGTAAACTATGAGACGGAAGATAAAGATGGAAATAAACTGGGAAACGGAACACAGCTTTCCGTCACATACGGAAAAGACGGCATGGAGGATGTCACGTTTTCCGCGGAAGTCGGCATGGATGGAGAACTCACCCCGGCAGAGGTGAGGACATGCGAGGATGGTACAGAACTCTGTTTCTACAAGCTGACCAACAAGTTCGTTCCGGCAGATTATGAGCTCACCGAGGAGGACAAAAAGGCCCAGGAAGACGGCAATTTTAACCTGGCTTACGGCAGCGATAAGGTCGAAGTTATGACTTCCTACACGGTAGAGTGGAACATGGACGGACAGGGCTACAGCCTCTTCAAGTTTGGTGAGGATCTCGGCGCTGAGGAGATGTTTGGAATGGCGGAAGAGATTATTGCGGGACAGAGGAAGTAGAAGATAAAACAACTGGCAGTTCATAAGATAGATGATGAAAGCCTGAAATAAAAGATTTGATTAAGGAAAACGATCTGTTTGTGGTATTGATGGTTTGCACAGACAGATCGTTTTCCTTTTTTGATGCCATGCATCCAGAGAAAACTGTCGGTGGCAGGTTCTGGAGGTCATGTGTAAATAGAAACTTTAAAAGTAGAGTATTTATTTTTCGTCAGTGATTAACTCATGTGAAATACCGTTTCCGGCGTTTAAAGCAGCAATGACACGGCGTAAGTGATCTAAGTTGCTTTTTGAATAAAAAGGATCAGAGAAAAATTCCTTCTTGATCTTCTCCACTGGCATCTCCTTTCCAGTCCAGAGACGGAAGGCCTCGGCACCCTGGTAGAGGAGCATATAGGATCCGTTGAAGAACGGGTTGCCCTGATTTTTAGCCATGGTGAGGAGCTTTGTCTCACGCGGATTGTAGATGATATCGGAGACGATGAGGTCTTTCGGAAAAGTCAGATTTTCCGGGACCGGGCAGGTATCCTCGTGGGGAGCCATGCCGACGGAGGTCCCGTTTGTGAGGATAGCGCTGTCCGCAAGCTCTTTCTTTAAGAGGTCTGCATCGGAGAAGTCGCAGATCCTGATCCTGCAGTCAGTGATCTCTGTGAGTTCATCGACGGTATGTACCAGGCGGTCGTAGAAGCGGCTGGTGGGTCTCACGAAGACGGAGATCTCTTTTAAGCCGTCGAGGGCAGCCTGTACCAGAATTGCGGTGGCAGCGCCTCCTGCGCCCAGAAGTGTCATTTTTTTGCCGATGATATCGTAACCGGCATCTTTTACGGACTGCATGTAACCGATTCCGTCGGTGTTGTGGCCGATGAGGCGTCCATCTTCGTTTACGACCGTGTTGACAGCACCGATGATCCGGGCAGCGGTGGAGAGTTCGTCGCAGAGGGAGACCATGAGATTTTTATCCGGCATGGTCAGGTTGAAGCCGCGGGCACCGAGAACCTTTAAACCGGCAACTGCGGTGGGAAGTGTTTCCTCATTGACATCAAATGCGAGGTAGCGGTAGTCGAGCCCAAGAGCCTCAAAGGATGCGTTGTGCATCATCGGGGAGACGCTGTGGGCGCAGGGGCTGCCGAGCAGACAGATAAGACCGGTGTGTCCGGTGATCGGGGAAGCTGCGGATGTGGTGTTTTCCATTTTATGTGTACCTCCGGGGAGTGATTTTTCTTGCCTTATTATAACAGTGCAGGAAAGAAAATGCAAAAGAAAATTTATGATTTTAAAGTGTGAAAATGTAAAAAGCAGAAAAATTTAAAAAAGAGGGCTAAAAGCGGAATAGATCAGGAATGTGAAGGTTCTTTGATTGCAGAGTATGTTAAAATCTGGTATACTTGCACTAAATGACGCATGAAAGTGGAAAAGTGTTTTGGGTGTGGGAGAAAACAGTTAGAGATTTTGAGAGACTATTAGTACGAAAAGGAGAATTTAGATTATGGCGGGATTGAAGGAACATATTTTTCTGATCGGATTTATGGGCTGCGGGAAGAGTACGAACGCGGCGTGCCTGGCGGAGATGACCGGGGCGAGGCAGGTGGAGATGGATCAGATGATCGTGGAGAATGAGGGGATGGCGATCGCGGATATTTTTGAGGAGAAGGGGGAAGCGTATTTCAGGGAGCTGGAGACGGAACTGATCAAAAGCTTTGCGGGAGTGGAACCGGCGGTGATCTCCTGTGGGGGAGGTGCTGTTTTGAAGGAGGAGAATGTGCGGCTTATGAAGGAGTCTGGGAAGATCGTGCTTCTCATGGCAGAGCCGGGGACGATCTACGAGCGTGTGAAGGACAGTACGGAGAGACCGGTACTGAATGGGAATATGAATGTTGGGTATATTGAAGAGCTGATGGAGAAGCGCAGGCCGAAGTATGAGGCGGCGGCTGATGTGAAGGTTGCTACGGATGGGAAGACGGCAGAAGAAATCTGCGGGGAGATCCTTGAGGTTTGTGGGAAATAGATTGGCTAGAGGTACGCGCCGGTGAGTTTTCGGGCGCGAACGCAGGGGTTCGGGAGCGGTTCCTCTAAGCTTGCAGAAGAATGCTAAGGGCGGAGAACAGTCGGCACAACTCGCTGACGCTCAGACAAGTGCCGCCTGTCCTCCAACGCATTCTCCTGCGAGCCAAGAGAAAGCCAGGCTCCCTGCACAAAGCGTCCGTGCCCGAAGACTCACCGGCGCTGTGCGTTGGCGGTTTGGAAGATTGCGTATCAGCGCGGTGTGTTGACAGGAGCGAGGAGAAGTTATGTGCTTGAGTCTGAAGGTTTAAAATTGCGCTCTATTTCGAAAATTTCGAAAATTCGCTGGATTGCGTGTTGGTGGTTCAAGGGAGAGGGACTGAGGGCAGGTCGGAAAATGTAGAGAATGGCTGGAAATAGGACGGAAAAAGTGTGGGAAATGTCTGAAATGGGGTCAGAAAAAGGCACTGACGTGCCAAAGATGCGCACTCGCGCGAAGATGTAGACTGTCGCAAGCGACCGCGCGAGGCGCGAGAATGTGCCAAGGCACATTCTTTTATGGCATTTCAGGATTTTTTCCCAGTCGTACTGCCTCTAAATACTTCTGTGTCTCTTCGTCCGCATGCGCGAACAGATAATTTTTTGCATTGCCGGTGTGCTTTCCCTTTTCCTCAGAGATCAGCTTTCCGACACGTTCGATCTCCTCACGGAAATCCCTCGCGGACCAGAGGATACAGCCCTGACTGCGGATAATGAGCTGGATCACGCCGTCGGAGGTAGCGACTGTGGTGCGGTAGCGTCTGCCGATGCGGATCGCGACTTTTTCGATGTACTGGTCGGCGGTCTCCGCCTCTTTTGTATACACGACGTTGATGTTGTGGTATTTCTGGACCTTCTCTACACCGCCGGGGACCTTGTAGGCATCGAAGACGACGATGACACATATTTTCCGGAATCCCTGGTAGTTGCTTAGGATGTCCATAAGCTTATAGCGGGCGGCATCGATGCTCACGGCCGCCAGGTCGCTCAGCTCCTCCCAGGCAAAGATGATGTTGTAGCCGTCAACGAGAAGATACTCGTCCGCTGGCTCATTTTTTTCCTTCACCGGCTTCGCCGGGCTGGCGTTCTTTGCGCGGATCACGGTGCGGGAGTCGTAGTCGGAGACGAGTTTCCGCTTCGGCTCGCCGTATGTACGGGTGAAGATGGCCTGGAGTTCCTTATCATCATAGAAGGAAAGGGAAGAACCTACATTTCCGCGGCTGTCGGAGGAAGAACCGGCAGTGCCATTCGCGGAAGCTCCAGAGTCGATACCGTTACCAGAAGCGGCAGAGCCGCTCGAACCAGGTCCAGCTCCAGAGCCAGAATTTTTACTGCCAGAAAAACCAGAGCCAGCAGCGCTGCCGCCAGCCGCTCCACTCGGAACTTTCCCCGCAGCTACATCCGCTGCCATCGCCTGCAGCCGTTCATTCGCTTCCTTAAGCTCCCGTTCCTGCTGTTCCTTCGCAAGCTGCTTTGCCAGCGGACTCTCCACATGCATATACTGCTTCACCTCATCCCACGGCACCACGAAGCCTGCCCCGTGGGAGCAGAAGACAGATCCGGCAGGGTCCTGGAGGTCGGAATCGAAATCGTAGCCGGAGGCCGCGATAACCTCCTCGGCGTTGTGGCACGGTTCGTAGCCGGAAAGACTCAAGGTCAGCCGTCCGCGGCCTTTCGTGTAGGAGATCACGTCGCGCTGGTAATTTCTCATGGTGGAAACCGGGGCGGTTCCCGTAAGAAGAGCCATGGAGCCATCCTGTTCCGGTGAGGAAAATTCACCCTGCATCCGGTCAAGATCCGCCATGGCGCGCCCAAGGTTTTCCGATGGGACTTCCAGACGGAACGCGTAGTAGGGTTCTAAAAGCACACACCCCGCCTCGCAGAGTCCCTGACGGACAGCGCGGTAGGTTGCCTGACGGAAATCGCCGCCCTCCGTGTGCTTCTGGTGGGCACGCCCGGCAATCAGAGTGATCTTCATATCGGTGATCTCGGAACCGGTGAGGATTCCCCGGAACCGCTTTTCCTCCAGATGTGTCAGGATCAGTCTCTGCCAGTTTTTATCCAGCATATCTTCGCTGCAGCTGGTATCAAAGACGAGTCCGGTTCCCGGCTCACCCGGTTCCATCAAAAGATGGACTTCCGCGTAGTGGCGCAGCGGTTCGAAATGACCGACGCCCTCAACGATCTTAGCGATCGTTTCCTTATATACAATATTTCCTTCGCCAAATTCGATCTCCACGCCGAATCGTTCCTGTACCTGACTTTTCAGGATCTCCATCTGTACATCGCCCATGACCTGTGCCTGGATTTCGCCAAGCGCCTCGTTCCAGACGATATGGAGCTGCGGGTCTTCCTCCTCGAGCATGCGCATGTTTTTGAGCATGGTGTGGGAGTCTGTTCCAAAGGGCAGCAGGATCCGGTAGGTGAGGACCGGCTCTAAAAGCGGAAGAGCACTCTCGGAGGCAGTTCCGAAGACCTGTCCAGGCCTCGTGTCGGAGATTCCGGTGACGGCCACCACCATGCCAGGTTCCGCTTCCTTCAATGCCTCAAACTTTGAGCCGGAGTAGAGCCGGATCTGGTTGATCTTCTCCTCAGAATCAGGGGACAGCGAATCGCGGATCTTCAAACTTCCGCCCGTGACCTTCAGATGCGTCATCCGGACGCCTGCCTCATCGCGGGAGATCTTGAACACCTTCGCGCCGAAGTCCTTCGTGTAGTCCGGACATGACGCAAACTCCCCGAGGGCGGTCAGAAATTCCCGGACGCCGGAAAGTTTTAACGCAGAGCCGAAAAAGCACGGGAAGAGTTTCCGGTCATGGATGACTTTCCGCACATCGTCTGTCTTTAAAGTACCGTCTGCGAGGTAAGCTTCCAGAAGCACTTCATCGCAGGTGGCGATCTCCTCAGCTGCCTCTTCTGGATCTCTGCAGACCGCCGAAAACGGTTCAGCAGAAACTGAAAATGTCAACACATCCTCATTCCCGATCACCCCGCTGAAGTCCACGACTCCATGATCCAGCCGCTCCTTCAGCGATGCCAGCACCGCATCTCGATCCGTCCCTTTCTGATCCATCTTATTCACAAAGATAAACACCGGGATCCGGTATCGTCTTAAAAGTCTCCAGAGCGTCTCCGTATGTCCCTGCACCCCATCCGCCCCGCTGACGATGAGCACCGCGTAGTCCAGCACCTGCAGTGTCCGCTCCATCTCCGCCGAAAAGTCCACATGACCCGGCGTGTCGAGGAGCGTCACGGAAGCATCGCCTAACGGAAAGACCGCCTGTTTCGAAAAGATCGTGATGCCGCGGGCGCGCTCCAGTGCAAACGTATCGAGAAACGCGTCCCGGTTGTCTACGCGCCCCATTTTCTTTAATTTTCCTGTCTCATATAAAATTGCCTCGGACATGGTCGTCTTTCCAGCGTCGACATGCGCGAGGATACCGATAACAAATCGTTTCATATACAATAAGGTCTGCTTTCTGTAATATAGATATAATAAGTGACCTGCCGCCTGAAAGAAAATAAAAGGCGGCAGCGTAAACATAGTATATCAGAAAACAGAATCCCATGCAACGAGGCACCGGCACAGGATTCACCAGGATCAGCATGATTTGCGTAAATGGACAGGTCTGTCGGGCTGGTCACTGCCCCAAAATCATAGAAAACACCCGGAAAACTGCACAGAAATCCCGCAAACAGGCACTTTTCCCAGCAAACCCCTTGATTTTTCAGATGTTCTATGCTATGATTTTGATGATAACATAAGTAACCGGTCAAAAGAGTGGACGAAAAAGTCCACTCTTTCGTTTTGCATAACCGGAATATTCCGGCAGAAAGGCGGTGGAAACCCATGGCAAGAAGAGATGAATATGAATCCAGGGTCGAGAAATTTTTAATTCCGATCATGGAAGAGAATAATTTTGAACTGGTGGACGTGGAGTACGTGAAGGAAGCGGGCACCTGGTATCTGAGAGCTTATATCGACAAAGAGGGCGGCTTTACAGTGGATGACTGTGAGATGGTATCGAGACGCTTAAGCGACTGGCTCGATAAAGAAGACTTTATCGATGACAGCTATATCCTGGAAGTAAGCTCCCCGGGACTTGGCAGACCGTTAAAGAAAGAGAAGGACTTTAAGAGAAGTCTCGGCGAAGCAGTCGATATCAAGCTGTACCGCGCCATCGAGAGACAGAAAGATTTCTCCGGAATTCTCACGGCATATGACGCGGACACCGTAACGATCCGCTATGAGGACGGTTCCGAGAGCACATTTAATAGAAAAGACATTGCCTTAATCCGTCTGGCATTCGATTTTTAATAAGGAGGATAAAAAATGAACAAGGAACTGATGGAATCGATGAATATACTCGAAAAAGAGTACAACATCAGTAAGGACACATTGCTGGAGGCAATTGAGAATTCACTTCTCACAGCCTGCAAGAACCATTTCGGCAAAGCTGACAATGTGAAAGTCATCATTGATCCGGATGGCTGCGACTATTCTGTATATATGGAAAAAGAGGTCGTTGAGACTGTGGAGGACCCGATCACACAGATCAGCCTCGCCGACGCAAGAATGATCGCTCCGAGACATGTCCTTGGTGATATCGTCCAGATCCCCATTGATTCCCATGATTTCGGCAGAATCGCGACGCAGAACGCGAAGAACGTGATCTTACAGAAGATCCGCGAGGAGAGCCGTAAGTCCCAGTTAAGCGAGTGGCAGTGCAAGGAGAAAGAGGTCGTTACGGGTATTGTCCAGCGTTATATCGGCCGCAATGTCAGCGTAGATCTCGGAAAGATCGATGCGATCCTTCCGGAAGCTGAGCAGGTAAAGGGCGAAGTATTCCAGAGAACTGAGCGCATCAAGGTTTATATCCTGGAAGTTAAGGACAGCCCGAAGGGACCGAGAATCTCCGTATCCAGAACGCATCCGGACCTCGTAAGACGTCTGTTTGAGGCTGAGATCGCAGAGGTCCGCGACGGTACCGTTGAGATTCGCGCCATCGCCCGTGAGGCAGGTTCCAGAACAAAGATCGCTGTAAGCTCCACAGACCCGAACGTTGATCCGGTAGGTGCATGTGTAGGTTTAAACGGCGCGAGAGTCAACGCGATCGTCAACGAGCTCCGCGGTGAGAAGATCGATATCATCAATTGGGACGACAACCCGGCGTTCTTAATTGAAAACGCGTTGAGTCCGGCGAAGGTCATCTCCGTCGTTGCGGATGAGGACGAGAAAGAGGCACAGGTCATCGTTCCGGACTACCAGTTATCCTTAGCGATCGGTAAAGAAGGACAGAATGCAAGACTTGCCGCAAGACTTACCACCTACAAGATCGATATCAAGAGTGAGACACAGGCGAGAGAGCTTGGCCTCTTCGACGATATGGATTTCGGCGAGGAAGGCTTTGAGGGCGAGTACGAGAAAGATGTAGAGCCGGCAGAGGACGAAGCTCCGGCAGAGGAAACTTCCGAAGCACAGGCTGAGACAGAAGAATAGGAGAGAAGGGAACGACCACAGTGAGTACAGTAAAGAAGGTTCCGCAGAGACAGTGCATTGGCTGCGGTGAAATGAAAAACAAGCGGGAGCTGATCCGTGTCTTAAAAGGTACTGACGACGTGATTTCCATTGACGCGACCGGAAGAAAAAACGGACGCGGCGCATATATCTGCCCATCCATGGCATGCTTTGAAAAGGCAGTGAAGAGCCGGGGACTGGAACGCTCCTTTAAAATGGCAATTCCAAAAGAGGTTTACGAAAGTCTGAAAAAGGAGATGGAACAGATCGATGAACAGAAATAAGGTCCTGGGCCTGCTGGGCCTGGCGGAGAAAGCCGGCAAGGTAAGAAGTGGCGAGTTCTCCACAGAGAAGGCGGTAAAGTCCGGAAAAGCCGGACTGGTGATCGTATCGGAAGAATCTTCGGACAACACAAAGAAAATGTTCCGGAACATGTGTACTTACTATAAGGTCCCGTACTTTGAGTTCGGAAGCAAGGAAGAGCTCGGACACATCCTGGGAAAGCAGATGAGAGCGTCCCTGGCCGTGATCGACGAGAATTTTTCCAATGCGTTGTTGAAGCATTTTACTGCAAAAGCGTAGTCCTGCGGACATGAGGAGCGCATGCCTGCATGCGGCGGGTCATGTACATTGGCGATGGTTTGCAGGGACTATTTTGGAGGTGGCGAGCGTGAGTGAGTTTGAAAAGGATTTAAGAAAGAAAAAAGAGGGAACAGATACATTGAATCAGAATCAGGAGAATTCCACAAAGCCGGCAGTTCCGGCTGAAGGAGAAAATAATGCGCCGGCAGCACCGGCAAAGAAGCGTATTGCGGCAGTTTACCGTCCGCAGAACAGCACACAGAAACGTCCGGCAGGAAACCGCCAGCAGGGCGGTCAGAGACCGGCAAGACAGAACAACGGTTCCGGCATGCAGGTGAGACCGACGACAAACAGCGCGCCGGCAGCACCGGCAAAGGCAGCTGAGACTTCAGCAGCACCGGCACCGGAGAAAAAGGCGGAGACAGTTAAGACAGAGGCACCGGCACAGGATCTTCGTGAGAATGTCCGTCCGCTTCCGAACCAGAGCCGTCCGGAAGGACGCCAGGGCTTCCAGTCCAGAGAGAGCCGTCCGTTCCCGGGACGCGACGGAAACCGTGAGAGCGGAAGAGATAACCGCCAGGGCGGCTATCAGGGCAGCAGAGATAATAATCGTCAGGGCGGCTACCAGGGTAACAGAGACGGAAACCGCCAGGGTGGCTATCAGGGCAACAGAGACGGAAACCGCCAGGGCGGCTATCAGGGCAACAGAGACGGAAACCGCCAGGGTGGCTACCAGGGCAACCGCGATAACAACCGTCAGGGCGGCTACCAGGGCAACAGAGACGGAAACCGCCAGGGTGGTTATCAGGGCAACAGAGATAACAATCGCCAGGGCGGCTACCAGGGCAACAGAGACGGAAACCGCCAGGGTGGCTACCAGGGCAACCGCGACAACAATCGTCAGGGCGGTTACCAGGGCAGAAACGACAACCGTCAGGGCGGAAACAGAAGCGGCATGGGCATTCCGAAGCCGTCCTTCGATACACCGCTTGCACAGAAGCAGCAGAACACAAAGCAGAGCAAGAACGCTTACAAGAAAGAGCATGACGCAAAGAAAGACCGCGATATCGAGATGAAAGGCAAGGCAGGAAAGGGCCAGAAGGGCGTAAAAGCTCCGGTTATGCCGCCGCAGCCGAAGAAGGAGGAGGCGAAGGTCGAGGAGATCAAGACCATCGTAATCCCGGAGGTTATCACGATCAAAGAACTCGCGGACAAGATGAAATTACAGCCGTCCGCAATTGTTAAGAAGCTCTTCTTACAGGGCACCATCGTTACGATCAATCAGGAGATCGACTTCGAGAAAGCCGAAGAGATCGCTATGGAGTATGATGTTCTCTGCGAGAAGGAGAAGAAGGTCAACGTCATCGAGGAACTCTTGAAAGAGGAAGAAGAGGATGAGAAGGACATGGTTCCGAGACCGCCGGTCATCTGCGTAATGGGTCATGTTGACCACGGTAAAACTTCCCTTCTTGACGCGATCCGCCAGACAAACGTAACCTCCAGAGAGGCAGGCGGTATCACACAGCACATCGGTGCCTATGTTGTTGAATACAACGGACAGAAGATCACATTCCTCGATACACCGGGTCATGAGGCGTTCACGGCAATGCGTATGCGTGGTGCCCAGGCAACCGATATCGCGATCCTCGTTGTCGCAGCGGACGACGGTGTTATGCCGCAGACCGTTGAGGCCATCAACCACGCGAAGGCGGCAGGCGTTGAGATCATCGTTGCTGTCAACAAGATCGATAAGCCGAGCGCAAACGTAGAGAGAGTAAAACAGGAGTTATCCGAGTATGAGCTGATTCCTGAGGACTGGGGCGGAAGCACCGTATTCGTACCGGTTTCCGCACATACAAAAGAGGGAATCCCGGAACTTCTCGAGATGATCCTCTTAACAGCAGAGGTAAAAGAGTTAAAGGCAAACCCGAACCGCCGCGCGAGAGGTCTCGTGATCGAGGCGCAGCTTGATAAGGGAAGAGGACCGGTGGCAACGGTACTTGTACAGAAAGGTACCTTAAAGGTCGGTGACGCTATCGCCGCTGGCTGCTGCTACGGTAAAGTCCGCGCCATGATGGACGATAAGGGCAACCGTGTCAAAGAGGCTGGCCCGTCCACTCCGGTTGAGATCCTCGGTCTCAACGATGTTCCGAACGCAGGTGAGGTATTCATCGCGCACCAGAACGAGAAAGAGGCAAGAAGCTTCGCAGAGACATTCATCGCAGAGAGCAAGAATAAGCTTATCGAAGATACAAAGGCAAAACTCTCCTTAGACGACCTGTTCTCCCAGATCAAGGCCGGAAATGTCAAGGAGCTTCCGATCATCGTAAAAGCCGATGTACAGGGTTCTGTAGAGGCTGTAAAACAGAGTCTCGTAAAGCTTTCCAACGAGGAAGTTGTTGTCAAAGTCATCCACGGCGGCGTTGGCGCGATCAACGAGTCCGACGTTACACTTGCATCCGCTTCCAATGCGATCATTATCGGTTTCAACGTTCGTCCGGACGCACAGGCGAAGTCCATCGCGGACCGCGAGAAAGTCGACATGCGTCTGTACCGCGTCATCTATCAGGCGATCGAGGATGTAGAGGCTGCCATGAAGGGTATGCTGGATCCGGTATACGAGGAGCAGGTAACCGGTCATGCAGTTGTCCGCCAGACGTTCAAGGCATCCGGAGTCGGCACCATCGCTGGTTCCTATGTGCTTGACGGTAAGATCACCCGCGGAAGCAAAGCCCGCATCACGAGAGACGGAGAGCAGATCTTCGAGGGACCGCTTGCATCCTTAAAGCGTTTCAAGGACGACGTGAAGGAAGTCAACGCAGGCTACGAGTGCGGTCTTGTATTCGAGGGCTTCAACGATCTTCAGGAAGACGATATGATCGAAGTTTATATCATGGTAGAGGTGCCGAGATAGTTGTCTGTCAGGTCTGTGCATAGCCGCGGAGAGTTTCGTTTCGCGGCTATGTCCGGGATAGTCGTAAAAAAAGAGGTAATATCATGAGAAAAAACAGTGTAAAAAATATCCGGATCAACGGCGAAGTCCAGAAAGCTCTGAGCGAAATCATCCGCTCCGAGCTCAAGGACCCGCGTGTTCATCCGATGACAAGCGTGGTCCAGGTCTCGGTCACACCGGACCTTAAGATCTGTAAGGCCTACATCAGCGTCCTTGCGGACGAGGAGCAGGAGAAAGATACGATCCGCGGCTTAAAGAGTGCGGAGGGCTTTATCAGAACCCAGCTGGCAAAAAAAGTAAATCTTCGGAACACTCCGCAGATCTTCTTTGTGCTGGACCAGTCTATCGAGTACGGCGTCCGCATGTCCAAGCTCATCGATGAGGTGACAAAGGATATGCCGGAGGAGCAGGAAGACGACGGAACTGAGAGCGAAAATTAAACGAAGGAACCGGTCTGCGTGGAAAATACGCGGACAGGAGCGTACTGAAATCATATAGAGGAATCCGGTCGGACACGCGTAACGCGGATTCTGCCGGATTTTTCTGTTTTTTATATTACAATACACATTAAGGGAGGCGGAACTTTTGGGAATTCTTGATGAGATGCTGGAAGGAAAGAAGAGCATTGTGATCCTGGGCCATGCAAATCCTGACGGGGACTGTATCGGTTCCTGTCTGGGACTCTATAATTATCTGAAGGAAAATTATGAGGGGCTTGAGGTCTCGGTGTATCTGGAGAAAATGGGAGTGAAATTTTCCTTTCTTTCCGGTTTTGAGGATGTACACACAGAATACGACGACACAAAAACATTTGACCTTTGCATCACATCGGATGCCAGCGACGTTCCACGCCTGGGCGTCTTCGCCCCGTACCGGGAGACAGCAAAAGATACATTCTGCGTTGACCACCACATCACGAACAAGGGAATGTGCAGGGTCAACGTGATCGAGAGCTGGGCAAGCTCCGCAAGTGAGGTGGTGTTCCGCCTTCTCGATAAGGGAAAGATCAGCAAAGCGGTCGCAGAGTGCCTGTATACGGGAATTGCTCATGACACCGGTATCTTCAAGTTCTCAAACACATCGAGACAGACCATGGAGATCGCCGGGTTTTTAATGGAAAAGGGCATCGATTTCCCAAAGATCATCGACGACAGCTTTTTTGCGAAGACATATGGTCAGGCGAAGATTCACGGCCGGGCTGTTCTCGAAAGTGTCCGGATTCTGGATAACCGTTGTGTATACACGGTTGTCACGACGGATGAGTTAAGGGAATATGGCTGCACCGTAAAGGCCACGGACGGAATCGTGGACCAGCTTCGGATCATTGAAGGCATCGAGATCGCGTTTCTGCTCTACCAGACGGGAAATCCTGACGAGTACAAGGTGAGCCTCAGAACGAACTCCGCAGTGGATGTGAGCCGGATCGCCCTGAGCTTCGGCGGCGGCGGACATGTGAAGGCCGCAGGCTGCACGATGACGGGGGAGCCGCAGGAGATCGTGGAGAAGATCAGCGGAAAGATCCGCGAGCAGTGGGAAGAGCTCAAGTAACGAACACCGGAGGAAAGAATGTACGACGGAATTATTAACGTATATAAAGAAAAAGGATTCACCTCCCACGATGTGGTGGCGAAAATGCGGGGGATCCTGGGTCAGAGAAAGATCGGTCATACGGGGACTCTGGATCCGGCGGCGGAAGGTGTTCTTCCGGTGTGCGCAGGAAAAGGCACGAAGCTCTGCGATATGCTGACCGATCACGACAAGACATACAGGGCTGTTCTTCTTCTTGGAACCGAGACGGACACGGAGGATACGACGGGTACGGTGCTGGAGACGAAAGATACATCGGGCCTCACAGAAGACGAAGTGCAGGATGTGGTCCTCTCCTTTATCGGGGATTACGCCCAGGTTCCGCCGATGTACTCGGCACTCAAGGTCGATGGAAAGAAGCTCTATGAGCTTGCGCGAGAGGGAAAGACTGTGGAGCGGAAAGCGCGCCCGGTTAAGATCTTCGATATCCAGATCGAGAAGATGGAGCTCCCGGAGGTCACGATGACCGTGTCCTGCTCAAAGGGAACTTATATCCGCACCCTGTGCCATGATATCGGCGCGAAGCTTTCCGTCGGCGGCTGCATGAAGGAGCTTCTTCGGACAAAGGTGGGCCGGTTTGAGCTCTCAGAGAGCCTGACACTGGACGAACTTCAGAAGTTAAAAGAGGAAGACCGGCTGGCGGAGGCCGTACTTCCGGTGGAGGAAGTCTTCAAGGAGCTTCCGGAGATCCGCTCGGATACGGAGGAGCTCGATAAGCTCTTAAAGAATGGAAATCCGTTCCGCAGCCGCGCAGTAAAAGATGTAAAGGGCGGGGACATGTTCCGCGTTTATCATTCGGATGGAACCTTTATCGGGGTGTTTAAGTACGACGAAGAGAAACACATGTACTATCCGGAAAAAATCTTTCTGGGAGGAAATTGACATGCAGTACATCGCGGAAACCAGAGAGTTTCAGATCAAAGAGAAAACAGTCGTCAGCATCGGTAAATTTGACGGTCTCCACAGGGGACACCAGAAGCTGATGCATGAGATGTTAAAATGGAAGGAACAAGGCTTTAAGATCGCCGTGTTCACCTTCGCGACGCCTCCGGGAACCCTGGTAAAGGGAAAGATGCAGACCATGATCATGACGAACCCGGAGCGTGAGATGCTTTTGGAGAGAGCCGGTGTGGACTACATCGTGGAATACCCATTTGATGAGGAAGTATGCCATATGGCACCGGAGAAGTTCGTCTCCGACATCCTGGTGGGACACATGAACGCCGGGGTCATCGTTTCCGGTCCGGACTGCCACTTTGGATACAAGGCAGCCGGGGACTGCGCGATGCTGGAGCGCCTGTCGTCTGAGTACGGATACCGCTATTTTGTTGTTGACAAGGAGCGGGACGAGGAAGGAAAGATCATCAGCAGCACCTACATTCGTGAGATGCTGGCGGACGGAAATATCATAAAGGCAAACAAGCTTTTGGGGTATTATTACTTTGTCACCGGAACGGTGCAGCATGGAAACGCCATCGGACACACAAAATTATATCCGACGGCGAACCTGATCCCGCCGGCGGTGAAACACCTGCCGAAGTTCGGCGTCTATGTGACGAGGGTGACCGTGGACGGAAAAACTTACGGTGGACTGACAAATGTGGGGGCAAAACCTACGATCTCCGGGGAAAATCCTGTGGGAGTGGAGACTTATCTCTATAATTTTGAGGGAGATCTCTACGGAAAAGACATGAAAGTGGAGCTTCTCGATTTTGTGAGACCGGAGATGAAGTTTGAGTCCATCGACGCGCTGAAGGCGCAGCTGGACCATGATATCAAGGAGTGCCAGAGACGGTATCTGGAGTTTGCGTAAAAAGACAGCGTCCGATTTTCTAAAGGAGATGCGGGCGTATCTTATGAAATATGGAGAAGGAAGAATTGGAGTTAGAAAATAAGCCGGAAGGCGGGGAAAAAGAAAAGCAGGCGCCGGGGCAGAAGCCGGCGATGACATATGCAGCATTTAAGGCCCAGAAAGGGAGAAAACGGGGGAAAAACCGTGGGACCGGAATGAATAAGGACCTGGCGGTAAAGATCGCGGCTGTGTGTGGCGGCGTGGTCGTTCTCGTTGGAGCCGTTGGCGGCGGCCTCTACTGGCATGAATCCTCAAAATACAAGACATGTTTTCTGCCCGGAACCATCGTTGACGGCATGGATGTGACGGGAAAGACGGCATCGGAAGTGGAAGACGCCATCATGGAGCAGTTAAAGGGATATACGCTGACCATCAATGGGCGCGAGGATCTCTCTGAGTCCATCACCGGGGAGAGTGTGGGACTTTACGCGGAGTTTGATGATACGTTAGATAAGGCCATCGCCTCCCAGAAGCCGATGGACTGGGGAAAATACCGGTTTGGAAAAGCGGTGAATGAGGTAAATACGGATGCCCTGCTCCGCTACAGCGACGATATGCTGAATGAGGCATTAGAAGGTCTCTCCTGCATGGACGAGGAAAATATGAGAGAGCCGGAGGACGCGAAGATCTCTGATTATGATTCCGCAACAGGCTCTTACTCGATCATAAAAGAGGATGAGGGAACGGAGCTCCAGGAGGACAAGGTGAAAGAGGCGGTCGCCACTGCGATCATGTCCCTGGCGGAGAGCGTGGACCTCGAGGAGCAGGGATGTTATCTGGCTCCTTCGGTGACCTCCGAGGACGAGGCACTTAAGACGGCCTGCGAGACCATGAACAAGTATGTGGGGGCGAAGATCACATATAAGTTTGGAGATAAAGCGGAGACGCTGAACGGAAATGAGATCCATAACTGGCTCACGGTCAACGGGACGAGCGTCAGTGTCAGCGAGTCGAAGGCGGCGGAGTATGTCAAGAACCTGGCATCCACCTGTAACACCGCGTATAAGCCGAAGACATTGAAGACATCCTACGGAAAGACGGTGACCATTACCACCGGAAATTACGGATGGAAGATCGACCAGGCGAAGGAGACGGCAGCTCTCGTGAGCCTCATCAAAAATGGGGAGCAGACATCCAGAGAGCCGGAATATTCCCAGAAGGCCGCGAGCCATTCGGGAAATGATTATGGAAATACATACGTGGAAATCAACCTGACGGCGCAGCATCTTTACTTCTATGCGAATGGAAAGCTTCTTGTGGAGTCGGATTTCGTGTCCGGAAATGCCGCGAAGGGCTGGAGTACCCCGGCGGGTGCTTATTCCATCACGTATAAGCAGAGAAATGCGACCCTGAAAGGCCAGGGATACGCGACTCCTGTTTCCTACTGGATGCCGTTTAACGGCGGAATTGGTCTGCATGACGCGAATTGGAGAAAGACATTTGGCGGAACGATCTACAAGAATGGCGGATCCCATGGTTGCGTCAACCTGCCGCCGGCAGTGGCGAAGACCATCTACGAGAACATCTCCGCGGGAGATCCGGTCCTGTGCTACCATTTAGACGGTACGGAGAGCTCCAAGACTAGCGGAACGAAGAAGGACGGAACGGCGGAGACAACGGCAGCTACGACGGCAGTGCCGACAACCGCGGCACCTGAGACGACGGCAGCACCGGCGACCACGGCAGCGCCGGAAACGACCGCGGCGGGACCGTCCGTGCCGGAGACAACCGCGGCGCCTGAGACGACACCTGCAGTTACGGCGGGCGGGGACAACGAGAGCTTCGGACCGGGATTCGTGCAGGAGACGGAAGGCATGACAGAGCAGGAAGTCGGACCTGGATTTTAAAATCGGTTTAAAAGAAAAGCAGTTCAATTCCGTGACGTTTAAACACGATTTGAACTGCTTTTTTGAACTGGAAGATTCTGGGTTACAGTTCAGCCATGCGCTGGTTTGAATGAGAAAGTGTGTTGCAAGCTTGCTTGCATAAGCACTTTTTCATCCAAATCAGCATATGGTGGAACCACCAAGCTTCTTGTTTTCATGAATATGAAAACAAGAAGATGTAATGGCTGAACTGTAACGATTCTGGGGCTTTTTATGAAAAAACATATTTACTTTTAAAGACAGGTATGCTATACTGTCAGAGTATGTGAAAGCGCCGACGCTCGGTCAGCGGATAACTCCAACCGGGACCTGGTGATCGGTAAGTTTAAAGAATTTTAAGGAGGAAATCACAATGATTTCAAAGGAAAAGAAAGCAGCTATTATCGCTGAGTATGGCAGAAAACCGGGCGACACAGGTTCACCGGAAGTTCAGATCGCAATTCTTACAGAGAGAATCGCAGAACTCACAGAGCATTTAAAAGTTAACCCGAAAGATCATCATTCCAGACGTGGTCTTCTTATGATGGTAGGTCAGAGACGTGGTCTCCTTGCATACCTTAAGAAATCTGATCTTGAAGGATACCGTGCTCTTATTGAGAAGTTAGGCATCAGAAAGTAATAGCAGACTTATGGGTGGAGCGCATGATTTCGTGTACTCCACCTTTGTTGTAATTGACAGACGGAAGAAACTTCCGAGACCGCTAAAGTAGGCATGAGTGATCCGGAGCTTACGGGTTCGCGTGTTAACCAATGCGTGGATCATGTTTAGTTTAGTAGTTTCGGCTTCTTCTGTCGCAACATTTAAGAAAAGGAGACGAAGCCATGTTTAAGAGTTTTTCCATGGAACTTGCAGGACGTACCCTTACCGTTGAGGTAGGCCGCGTTGCAAAGCAGGCAAACGGTGCAGCATTCATGCACTACGGCGATACAGTTGTTCTTTCTACCGCAACTGCATCTGACAAACCGAGAGACGGAATCGATTTCTTCCCGTTAAGCGTAGAATATGAAGAAAAATTATACTCCGTAGGAAAAATCCCGGGCGGATTCACAAAGAGAGAGGGAAAGGCATCCGAGAACGCGACCCTTACTTCCCGTGTTATCGACCGTCCGATGCGTCCATTATTCCCGAAGGACTACAGAAACGACGTAACACTTGACAACATTGTTATGTCTGTTGACCCGGAGTGCAGCCCGGAGCTCACAGCTATGCTCGGTTCCGCGATCGCTACATGCATTTCCGATATCCCGTTCGACGGTCCGTGTGCAATGACCCAGGTAGGTCTTATTGACGGCGAGTTCATTATCAACCCGACATCCGCTCAGAAGAAGGTATCTGATCTTGCTCTTACCGTTGCGTCCACAAGAGAGAAAGTTATCATGATCGAGGCTGGCGCAAAGGAAGTTCCGGAGCAGACCATGATCAACGCGATCTTCAAGGCACACGAAGTAAACCAGGAGATCATTAAATTCATCGACCGCATCGTTGCTGAGTGCGGTAAAGAAAAGCACACTTACGAGAGCTGCGCAATTCCGGATGAGCTGTTTGCTGCGATCAAAGAGATCGTTCCGCCGGCTGAGATGGAAGAGGCAGTATTTACAGACGAGAAGCAGAAACGTGAGGAGAACATCCGCCAGATCACAGAGCGTCTCGAAGAGGCATTTGCTGAAAACGAAGAGTGGCTTCCGCTTATCGGACAGGCTGTTTACCAGTATCAGAAGAAGACCGTAAGAAAGATGATCTTAAAAGACCACAAGCGCCCGGATGGCCGCCGCATCGACGAGATCCGTCCGTTAGCTGCTGAGATCGATATCCTTCCGCGTGTACATGGTTCCGGTATGTTCACCCGTGGACAGACTCAGATCTTAAACGCATGCACACTTGCTCCGCTTTCCGAGGCACAGCGTCTTGACGGTCTTGATGAGAATGAGACAACAAAGAGATATATGCACCATTACAACTTCCCGTCCTTCTCCGTAGGCGAGACAAAGCCGTCCAGAGGACCGGGACGACGTGAGATCGGTCATGGCGCTCTTGCTGAGCGTGCCCTTGTACCGGTACTTCCGAGCGAGGAAGAGTTCCCGTACGCGATCCGTACTGTATCTGAGACAATGGAGTCCAACGGTTCCACATCCCAGGCCAGCATCTGTGCATCTACCCTGTCCCTTATGGCAGCAGGTGTTCCGATCAAGACTATGGTAGCCGGTATCTCCTGCGGTCTTGTAACAGGCGAGACAGACGACGATTACATCGTTCTTACCGATATCCAGGGTCTTGAGGACTTCTTCGGAGACATGGACTTCAAGGTAGGCGGTACTCACGAAGGTATCACTGCGATCCAGATGGATATCAAGATCCACGGTTTAACACGCCCGATCATCGAGGAGGCGATCAGACGCTGCCGTGAAGCAAGACTTTACATCATGGATAACATTATGGCTCCGGTTATCAGCGAGCCGAGAAAGACTCTGTCCAAGTACGCTCCGAAGATCACACAGATCACCATCGATCCGGCTAAGATTGGCGATGTAGTCGGCAAGCAGGGTAAAGTGATCAATAAGATCATCGAGGAGACAGGAGTTAAGATCGACATCACAGACGACGGTGCTGTAAATGTCTGCGGTACTGATCAGGAGATGATCGACAAGGCGATCGCTACGATCAAGAACATCGTGACAGATGTTGAGCCGGGCATGATCTACACAGGTAAGGTTGTCCGCATCATGGAATTCGGCGCATTTGTTGAGCTTGCTCCGAATAAGGATGGTATGGTTCACATCTCCAAGCTTTCCGACAAGCGTGTCGCTAAGGTTGAGGATGTTGTCAACATCGGCGATGAGGTTACGGTAAGAGTCGTTGAGGTAGACCGCATGGGAAGGATCAACCTGACCATGAGACCGGAAGATATGACAGCAGACCTTGAGAAGTTAACACGTCCGGAAAGACGCGAGAGAAGCGACCGCCCGGAGAGACGCGATGACAGAAGAGGCGGACGCCGCGACGACAGACGCGAGCGTTCTGAGAAGAAGGAAGATAACGAGTAAGACATGTCAGAGTCCGGTTATGTGCCAGTTTTGGTTACTGCATGACTGAACGGTGCTGCTTACGATAAATACATGGGCCGCAGCCTGCAGCGTTTGCTTTGCAGCCTGCGGCTCATGTTGATTAAAAAAAGATCGGAGAGGAGAAAACTATGACATTTACATATCCTGCCGTATTTACAGAGAAAGAAGATGGAACCGGTTATCACGCATTCTTTCCGGATCTGGAGATGTGTGAGGCGGACGGTGCCGATTTAGAGGACGCTATCGAAAACGCCAGAGATGCAGCCCAGAACTGGATCAGCGTAGAGCTGGAAGAATTCGAGGGCGACCTGCCTTTCGCGACTCATGTAGACGATATTGAGCTTGCAGAGAATCAGGTTGCGAAGCAGATCATGGTAAAGATCAAGTTTTTACCGGACAGCGACTGATGGGATTTTTGCTTTCCAGCTTAAGTTTTCTTACGGTCAGCGCAGCAAGTGGGCAGATCTGCTGAACAGTTACGAATAAGAAACTCATATAAATGGGATCCCCGGAATAGGATTGTAACAAAATCCATGATGGGGATCTTATTTTATGTTCAGACGTTTGCCAAGGCGCGCGAGAAAGGTGCTTACGGTGCTGGGAGTCCTGATGGTGATCTTGGGCGGGATTGCGGCATTTACCGGATGTCAGTCCGGAAATTCTGAGGAGAAGCAGGGAGAAGACCTGGAATTTACAGTCACCGGGGAGGCGGATATCCCGGCGGCATTAAAGGAGCTGATCGACAAAAAGCGGGAAAAACCATTCAAGCTTACATACGCGGACGGGCTGGAAATGTATATCGTCATCGGTGAGGGTCCGCAGAAAGGCGGCGGCTACAGCGTGGCGGTGAAGGAACTCTATGAGACGGATAATTCCATCGTGATCCGCACGGAACTTACGGGACCGGAGGCTGGTGAGGCGAGGGGGACAGAGAACTCGTATCCGGTGCTGATCGTGAAGACAGAATATCGGGATAAGCCGGTGGTATTTCAGTAAAGCCTGACTGTCGTGTTTTGCTTACAAATGCGTTTCCTTATATTGTGTAATCGGAAATTACTTTATATAGGTAAGACAGACTCGATATTTTGCACTGATGTATTGAGCTAACGCTTTACTTTGATAATCATTTCTGATAGAATACATGTAATCAGCCATAAATGTCCTGACGGCAGATGTGGAACGTGACCGATTGACCAAAATGATCTGATGTGAAGAAATTCGGACACACAATATGGGCAGAATACGTATGATAGACAGAGAAAATATGTCTTAAAAGATTACAACGGGATGGCAGAGGAGAGGAAAAACATGTTGTTGAAAGATATCTGGCTTGATGTAAAGGCGGTTCAGGAGAGAGATCCGGCGGCGAGAAGCGCGCTGGAGGTCCTGCTTTTATACCAGGGAGTCCATGCCCTGATCTGGCACCGGATCGCCCACTGGTTCTGGACCCACAATATGCGGTTCCTCGGCCGTCTGATCTCCCAGATCGCCAGATTTTTCACTCTGATCGAGATCCATCCGGGCGCGGTCCTGGGACGTGGGATCCTCATCGACCACGGCTGCGGCATCGTCATCGGCGAGACCACGGTGGTGGGGGATAACTGCACGATCTACCAGGGCGTGACGTTGGGCGGTGTCGGAACAAAGAAGGGAAAACGCCATCCGACCATCGGAAACAATGTCCTCATCGGAGCCGGAGCGAAGATCCTCGGCGCCTTCGAGGTGGGTGACAACTGCCAGATCGCGGCGAACGCGGTCCTCTTAAAGCCCCTGGAGGAGAACAGCACCGCAGCCGGAATCCCCGCGAGACAGGTCAAAAAGGACGGCGTGCCGGTGAAAGACCCGTCAAAGAAGATCAACACGGAACACATCTGCAAGATGCAGGAGACCATCGACGAGCTGGAGCGCCGGGTGAAAGAGCTGGAGAAGGAGCTGGAAAAGGCGAAGGAGGAGCTGTAGCAGAATAGATCTAAGCAGCAGTACAACCGGAGGACCTTTAAGCAGACCTGCGGAGGTGCTGCATTGAGCGAAAAGAAGCTCAGGCTGCCAGACTGAAAGTAACAACGGGCGTAACTGTTCAGTAGGTCTGCGCACTTGCTGCGCTGACCGTAAGAAAACATAGGCTGGAGGGCAAAAATCCCATCAGCGAAGCTGATCTGGAATGGATTTTTGCGTGTAACTATGAAGGTACTGAATAGTTACCAACGGGCATAAAATAATAACTGCCATCATACAATTTCCTAAAGCATGGCTTTGGAAAGGTATGGTGGCGTTTTTATGATGGAACTTTTGAAGAAACATATCCACATGAACCGTCGCAGGGGGAACGTCACGTCCCAGATGACCCTGGATGACGATTTCAATGTGCCGGATTCTATGGATGATGTGGAAGAACTGATCATGGAGAACGGGGAGGTAAAAATTGAGTCGGTGAAGAACCCCGGCGAGAAGGCGGAGATCAGTGGAAAACTGGAATTCCGGATCCTGTACCGGCGGCCCGGCGGAGAACTCACAGCTCTTGCCGGCAGCATCCCGTTTACGGAGACCGTACATATGCCGGGGCTTGCGGAGAATGACTACGTGCAGGCGGGCTGGGAGCTGGATGACCTGAATGTGAGTCTCATCAACTCGAGAAAACTGAATGTCAAGGCGTTAGTGACCCTGGAACTCAAGGCGGACGAGATCCGGGACATGGAGACGGCGTCGGACGTGAAATTCGACGGTGAGGTGGAGGTATTGAAGAAGACGCTGACCGTGGCTGCCATCGCCGTTCGGCGGCGGGACACGTTCCGGGTGCGGGAAGTCCTTACGATCCCTGGAAACGACCCGGACGCGGAGACGCTTTTGTGGCAGGATATGCGGCTTCAGGATGTGGAGACAAAGCCCCTCGACGGGAAGATCCATATCAGCGGCGATCTTCTGGTATTTGCAGTCTACTCTGCGGGCGGCGGGCAGATGCCGGTGCAGTGTTTCGAGGAGACTGTGCCGTTTTCCGGGAATGTGGAGCTCACAGAATCAGCGGAGGACATGATCCCGTTTATCACGGTGAAGTTAGTGCACCGGGATATGGAACTGCAGCCGGATTCCGACGGCGAGATGCGGGAGATATCCGTGGACGCGGTCATGGAACTGGACATCAGGCTCTACGAGGAAGAGCAGGTGGAGCTTCTCGGGGACCTCTATGCCCTGGACCGGGAGGCGGTTCCGGAGACAGGGACGGTGTGCTTTGATACGCTGGCAGTGCGGAACCAGGTGAAGACGAAGATCCAGGAGAAGGTCCAGCTCACCGGAAGGCAGCGGATCCTGCAGGTATGCCACAGCGACGGGGACGTGAAGATCGATGAGGTCCAGATCAAGGAGGACGGAATCCACATGGACGGGGTCCTGGAGATCCGGCTTTTATACCTGACGGCGGATGACCAGGCACCTGTGGGGGCAGCGTCGGAAGTGCTGCCGTTCCATCTGATGGCAGCCGCGGATGGTCTGACGCAGGATGTGGTATATGAGATTGAACCGGGAATCTCCGGGCTTACAGCTGTCATGGCAGGCGGGGACGCCGTGGAGGTGAAGGCTCAGATCACGGCGGATGTGCTGGTGTTAAAGCCTGTCTGCGAGCAGACGGTCCTGAGCGTGGCGGAGGAACCTTTGGATACGGAGCGGCTCAAAAAAATTCCGGGGATCATCGGATATGTGGCGAAGCCGGGGGACAGTCTCTGGAAGATCGCCAGGATGTTCCACACAAGCGTAGAACGGATTATGGAGCTAAACCACCTGTCAGACAGCACGATCCGGCCGGGCGACAGGCTGATTTTAGTGAAAACGGTGCAGGGATAGAGCTGGTTCCGCGTGTGACTGTTGTCCGGTGCTGCTTTTTATTGAAAAAACAAGTGCAAAATGCGGCAATGTGTGATTTTCCCCGAATGTCTGGTTGCAATTCGGGGAAAATTTTATATAATGGTATGAGTGGGATTTTCTGCTCGCAGCAAAATGACATTGGTCAGGAGCGACAGAATGTTATGGAATATGCCAGAATCGGAAACAGAAGAATGCTCCTGTAACGTTCTGAAAACTGCGGCATAAAATAACAGTACCACAGAAAATCACATCTAAGGCATCCCGATGCTTTCATATAGATTCCGCGGGCTCAGGCTTTCGGAGAACGGTGATGGATTCCATGGTCCCATTGCCGTTTACATAACATGTAAAGTGTCAGAGAGCAGGGAATGTCGGGGCAGGATACAGGCGGGTGCCGGTATCGCCGTGAAATGGAGAAAACATGAACTATACATATCTTCTGGAATGTTCGGACGGGACACTCTACTGCGGCTGGACGAATGACCTGGAAAAAAGGGTGAAGGCGCACAATTCCGGGCGCGGGGCGAAGTACACGAAGTCCAGACGGCCGGTGCGGCTTGTGTGGTATGAGACTTTCGAGACGAAGGAAGAGGCGATGAGCCGGGAAGTGAAGGTAAAACAGCTTTCCCGGAATCAGAAGGATGAACTGGTGGCCCATGGGCCGGTTGAAAGGCCGATTTCCTGAAAAGCCCCGTAAGCGTGCGGCAGAGCATTGTTTATTGCGCTGGCCGCAGGAAAACATCACATATAAGGCAGAAATGCATCGATTTTTGAAATGGATTTTTGCTAGTATCTGTGAGAAAACCGAACAGATACGGAATACAGGGAGAAAATATTTATGATTTGTACTTTTAAAAAGAAACTGGCAAAGGTGCTCTGCGGCGTGCTCGTGTTTACCCAGCTGGGAACGATGCAGGCTTTCGCGAGACCCGACTGGCCATCCGACACGGGAATCGAGGCGGAGGCGGGAGCTGTCATGGACGTGGACACCGGAACGATGCTTTTCGGACAGAACAGCCATGTGGAATACTATCCGGCGAGTATCACAAAGATCCTCACAGCCCTCGTGGTCCTGGAACATGCGGACCTCACTGACACGGTCACTTACTCGGACAAGGCCATGAACTCCGTGGAGGTGGACAGCGGAAATAAGCTGAGTCTCGTGGCGGGAGACACTATGACCGTTGAGGACTGCCTGTACGCGCTGCTTCTTGCATCCGTCAACCAGGCGGCAAACGCCCTGGCGGAACACGTGGCAGGCAGTATTCCGGACTTTGTTGACATGATGAACGCGAAGATCTCGGAGCTTGGATGCACGGAGAGCCATTTCGCGAACCCATCGGGCCTCAACAACGATGACCAAGTGGTTACAGCGTTTGATATGACGAAGATCGCGGCTGCGGCCTACAGTGACCCGAAGCTTCTGGAGATCAGTTCCGCGAAGTCATGGAAGGTGGGACCGACGACGAACAACCCGGACGGGGCCAGTGTGCGGAATGAGCACCGTCTCGTGATCACGGAGGACACTTCCAGCGAGTATTACTGCCCGGAGGCGGTGGCAGGAAAGACCGGATATCTCTTAAAAGCAGGAAACACGCTTGTTACATACGGTGAGAAGGACGGAAGACGTGTTGTATCCGTCATCTTAAAGGGAAGTCCGAGACAGTATTTCATTGATGGAAAATCGTTGCTGCAGTTTGGCCTGAACCGGTTCCAGAATGTGGATATCGCGGAGAATGAGACGAGATATGTCACAGGAGAGGACCAGGTGGATGTAAACGGGACAAGCTATGCGCCGTCCGACCTGGCGATCCAGACAGGAAAAAAGATCACACTTCCGAAGGACGCCACATTCGCGGACGCGGAATTAAGTCTCGGCGCAGTTCCGGACGGAGCGCCGGAGGGAACGGTCGGAGTGCTCAACTACATTTACAATGAGAGAAAGATCGGCTCCGCGTACCTGATGACGAAGGCGGGGGCGGAAGCACTTGCGGCTGCTGAGGCAGCAGGAGGGGCCGAGACCACTGCAGCGGAAGAAACGTCCGAGGAGAGCACAGACGCTGCGGATCCGTCAGCAGATGACGAGAGCACTGAGGCTGAGACGGAGACCATGGGCGAGGCAGATGTGACCACGGCGGCAGGTGACGCGGACAACGCATCGAATCAGGCGGGCAGCAATGATGTGAAGACCGGATTCCCTGCGAAGATCCTCCTGATCGTGATCGGAATCCTCGCGGCAGCAGCCCTGATCGGCGGTGGTATCTGGTTCATGATCCAGAACAACAGGAAAGAGGCGGAAGCAGAAGCACTTCGCCGCGAAAAGAGAAGACAGCGTCTCGTTGCCGAAGGCGGTGACGCGGAGGCCGAGTTCAACAGACTGCTTGAAGAGAAGCGGAAGAGGGACGAGGAGAGACGGAAGAGATAGAAGAGAGAAAGCGGCTGGATCAATTGTGATCAGGCCGCTTTTCTGATATACTGGAAATGAAGTTGGTTTTACGCGGCAGCCACATATCCGTACATCATCATGTAATGGCAGAAGCTTCCGCCCATGACGAAGAGATGGAAGATCTCGTGGGAGCCGAAATTTTTATGCTTCGAGTTGAAGATCGGCAGTTTCAGCGCGTAGATCACACCGCCGATGGTATAGATGATGCCGCCGGCGAGAAGCCATGTGAAAGCGGCAGGTGTGAGAGCGGCAACGATCTGGCGGATCGCCATGATGCATACCCAGCCCATCGCGATGTAGATCACGGAGGAGAACCACTTCGGGCAGTTGATCCAGAGGGCATTGATGATGATGCCTACGATGGCGATGCCCCAGACAAGGGACAGCATCCGGTAGCCGGACTTATTTCCGAGGACGATCAGGCACACCGGTGTGTAGGTTCCGGCGATCAGGATGAAGATCATCATGTGGTCGATTTTCCGAAGGATCTTATTGACATGCTCAGAAATGTCGAAGGTGTGGTAGACCGTGCTCGCGGCGTAGAGCAGGATCATGCTGACGATGAAGACGCTCAGGGCCTTTAGGTGCATGGTTCCGGGGACGGATGCGGCCTTGATTAAAAGCGGCGTCGCGGCAACCATTGCGGTCAGCATTGCGATAAAGTGAGTCAGCGCGCTTCCGGGATCTTTTATTTTCAGTTCCATAATCATTCCTCCAATCATGCGGGATAGCCTGTGTTGAACAGGGAAAATATTGGAAATCAGAATGTGCGTGACTGTATGAAATGAATTAGTCCGATATGGATCTGCGATAATAGGTTGTGGCGGACAAATTTCAGATCATTGCAGCAAATGAACGCAGGGTCTGGTTTCAAAGTTAAAGTGAATATTTAAAATGCGACACATAGTTTTTAAAACTACTTATCGCGTTTGAATATACTATACCACTTACGATAAAAATATGCAAGGGGAAATATTTTGATGTTAAAAGTATTATATGAGGACGACGAGATCCTGGTGGTCATAAAGCCTGCGGGCGTGGAATCCCAGGCTGCGAAGCGGTTCGCACCGGATATGGTCAGCGAGGTGAAAAAACACCTGGTTATCAACAAATCATGCACACCGGGGAAGGAACCTTATGTGGGAGTTATCCATAGACTGGACAAGCCTGTGTCCGGCGTGATGGTGTACGCGAAAACGAAACGGGCGGCAGCGGCTTTAAGTGAGCAGGTTCAGAGCCATAAGATGAAAAAAATCTACACAGCAGTTGTCCACGGAAGACCTGTGAATATGGTGGATAACTATGTGGATTATATGGTGAAAACACCGGACGGGAATTATTCACAGGTTGTGGATAAGGGGATAACCGGTGCGAAAAAGGCGGAGCTGTCCTATGAAGTCTTAAAGACGATCGACGGGGAAGCTGCCGGGATGCCGGGGAAGGAACTGAGTCTGGTGAGGGTTGCGCTGAAGACCGGACGCCATCACCAGATCCGTGTACAGATGGCGCATCATGGGGCGCCGTTGTATGGGGATATGAAATATGGAGTGCCTGTGGGGACTGCCAAACTTGATATGAAAGAGAATGCAGACCAGGGAACCATGAAGGCAGCAGGAAATAGAAATATGCCGGGTATCAGAACAGCAGGAAATATGGGAAGTGGAAGAGAGTCGATCGCACTCTGCGCTTCATCGCTGAATTTTTTTCATCCGGTGACGAAGAAAGAAATGACGTTTGAGATAGAACCGGTCGGAGGGGCATTTCAGTTGTTTCAAGTTTGATCCTGGTTGGGCTGTTTTCGGCTGCAGGTTGTGACATTGGCAACTGTGGAGGTGAAGATCTTTGGATTCAAAGGTCGAGGCTTGTAAATGATCATGTCCTGCTAAGAACCATGGAAAAAACAGATTATGGAATCGTCCCGATGCGCGCATATCGCGGGAATTTCCGCCCATACTATGAGCAGTACAAAGGAAGTACAAATCAGAAAACGGGTGATTCCATGGTAAGTCCTGAGAAAAAACTGAAGAAATTTCTACTGATTCTGGGAATCACGGGTGCGGTATACGGAGCGTTCCGCTATCTTTTACCCCTCGTGGTTCCCTTTTTATGTGCGTATGGGACGGCACTATTTCTGCGTCCGTCGGTCAGGTTCCTCTCGAACCGCATTGCGGTGCCGTTTCGTGGGGAGATGCACCATCTGCCGGTGTCGCTTGTCGGCGGGATCGAACTTCTGGTGATGTCATGCCTTGTTTTCGGACTCCTCTACGCGGGCGGCAGCATGGCGGTGAGCCAGACGGGGCTTTTTATCCGGAGATTTCCGGACTGGCTTTCCGCCCTTGATCTGCGGCTTACGGATACCTGCCGCCTCCTGGAGCAGAAGATGGGGCTCAAGGCGGACGCTCTGGTGGAGCTTGCGGGGAGAGCAGTGGAAGAGGTCCGGCAGATGTTTAAAAATTCCACAATGCCAGTGCTCATGGACCGCTCCGTGTCTGCGCTCCGCGTGGCAGTCGCCGGGATCGTCCTTTTCTTTATCTATTATGCCGCAGTGCTCCTGACACTGCAGGAGATGGATGACATCAGGGAAAAGCGGAGCAGGTCCGCATTCCGGCGGGAATTTCTCGTAGTGGGAGAGCGGATCGCATCCGTGGTGAGCGCGTGGCTGAAGACCCAGGCGTTTATTCTGTTCCTAACAAGTGCCGTGTGTATCTTCGGACTGGCAGTGATCGGAAATCCCTATTCGTTTTTGTTTGGCTGCGGGATCGGGATCCTGGACGCACTGCCGGTATTGGGGGCCGGGACTGTGCTGATTCCGTGGGGAGTCGCGCTGCTGTTTCAGAAGGCGTGGAAAAAGGCTGCGGTGATCTTCGGCATCTATGTGGTCTGCTACTTTCTGCGTCAGATCTCAGAGGCGAGACTGATGGGGAAGCAGGTGGGGCTTTCGCCGCTGGGATCGCTGGTATCCATGTATGTGGGACTTAAATTGTTTGGATTGTCGGGGCTGATCCTGGGACCGGTGGGAGTGCTGCTGATCGGGGATCTGGTGCGGATGTATGAGGAACAGGGGAGCTGAAAAGACAGATTGTCTTGTGAAAAACACTATGATACAATGGGAACAGCAATCAGTTTACCCGTAAAAGAGGAGAACATCTATGACAGAAGATAACTTTACAGTAAGAAAAGCATCCCCAGCCGATCTCCCACGGATCCACGGGATCTACGCCGCTGCCCGCCAGTTCATGCGTGACCATGGGAACTTCAGCCAGTGGGACGGCGAGGACGCCCCGGAGCATCTGCTCCCGGGGGACATCGAGGCAGGAAATTTATATGTTCTGGAAGAAAACGGCGTGATCCATGCCGCCTTCGCCTTCATCATCGGCGCTGACCCATGCTACGCTGTGATCGAGCAGGGCGCCTGGAAGGCAGACACCCCGTACGCTGCCGTCCACCGCGTCGCAAGCGATGGTACGGTCCACAACATCCTGGGCCGGATCATGGACTTCGCCAAGTCGAAGATATCCCACATCCGGATCGACACCCACGAAAACAACAAGGTCATGCAGAGAGCGCTTGAAAAACAGGGATTTGAGAGATGCGGAATTATCTATGTTCCGGACGGAACGCCGCGGATCGCGTTTGAGTGGGGCAGGTAATCATGATGCAGATGAAAGACACCGAATAGACCATTTGGTTTTGGAGGTGTCTTTTTTGCACAAACAATTGTTAACTATACATATATAACAGGTTGACAATGTGAAAATTCTATGTTATGCTCCTACAAGTCCATCTTTGCAATACCACCCGGGTTCTGAAGACAGCAGCCGCTGTTTCAGAAGGTATGGAAAGAACGGAAGAGTGATGCGCATGTACAGGAAAAGGGAAATGCTTCAGATTTCTTGAGCAACCAGAAAATTCAGGAGGAAATAATTTTGAAACATATGAAAACGAAAGACCTTGTGCTGTGCGCAATGTTTGTGGCATTGATCGCGGTAGGGGCATTTATCAAAGTTCCTGTTCCGGTGGTTCCGTTTACACTTCAGTTTTTATTTACGATGCTGGCGGGGCTGCTGCTGGGTCCTGTGAACGGGGCGCTGGCGGTCGTGGTCTATATTGTTCTGGGACTTGTGGGACTTCCGATCTTCACCCAGGGCGGCGGACCGGGCTATATCTTTCAGCCGAGCTTTGGTTACATCATCGGATTCGCTGTGGCAGCCTACGTGACAGGACGGATCGCGAATGAGAAGAGCCATCCTGGTTACAGACGCCTGCTGGCGGCAAATTTCATCGGACTCTTTATCGTGTACGCATTTGGAATGGTTTACTATTATGCGATCAGCAATTTCGTCATAAATACGCCGATCGGTCTCTGGCCGTTGTTTTTATACTGCTTTTTACTGGCGGTTCCGGGAGATATAGCGCTGTGCATTCTGGCGGCAGTCATCGGGAAACGAATGATCCCGATGATTAAAGAGGGGAGACTGGGATAGGAAATGAGCAGAAATATTTTTATCACAGGAACGGGAACGGATGTCGGAAAAACGTATGTGACAGGATTGATCGTGAAAAAACTGAGAGAGAGCGGTGCGGACGCGGCTTACTATAAGGCTGCCATGAGCGGCAACGAGAGACGGCCGGATGGCAGCCTGATCCCGGGGGACGCGCTCCAGGTAAAAAACATGTCCGGAATCCGCCAGTCCCTTGAGGAAATGTGTCCATATGTCTACGAGACAGCTGTCTCCCCGCACCTGGCATCACGGATCGAGGGAAATCCGGTCCAGATGGAGACTGTGTTGGCGGGATTTCAGAAGGTCTGTGAGGAGTACGAGTACGTGACGATGGAGGGAAGCGGTGGAATCCTCTGTCCGCTCTGCTTTGATGAGACGGATATCCGCCTGCCGGAGGTAGTCAAAGCCTGCGGTCTTGGGTGTCTGATGATCGCGGACGCGGGACTCGGCACGATCAACGGTGTGGCGCTGACCGCGTACTACCTCAAAGAGCAGGGAATCCCGTTGAAGGGGATCATTTTCAATCACTATAAGCAGGGAGATGTGCTCCATGAGGACAACCGGAAAATGTGCGAGTACTATACAGGAGTTCCTGTGGTTGCCTGTGTGGCGGACGGTGACACGGAGCTTTCCATGGACGCGGAGGATTTGAAAGCGCTGTATGAGACTGCGGAAAAATGACCGTGAATATGCCGAGATTATATAGGAAGCGATAAGTGCTGACGTACTCCCGGGAATCCCACCCGCAGCAGCGGGGCAGGAAAGGGACCGGGGAGTCCATGTTAAGATGAAGGAGAAGAAAACGATGATCTGGTATCCATATGAACAGTTAAAAACAATGAAGGCGCCCTACGAGATCGTGGACGCGAACGGGGTATATCTCTATACGAAAGATCAGAAGATGATCGATTCGGTTTCATCCTGGTGGAGCGTGATCCACGGATATAAGCACCCGGTGATCAACCAGGCGATCATCTCCCAGGTGGAGAAGTTTTCCCATGTCATGCTGGGCGGGCTGACCCACGAACCGGCGAGAAAGCTGTCAGAGAAACTGGCGTCCTGGCTGCCGGGGGATCTGGATTACTGCTTCTTTTCCGATTCCGGCAGTGTGGCGGTGGAAGTGGCGTTAAAAATGGCGCTGCAGTATTATATGAACCGGGGAGATGAGAAGCGGACCATGATCCTGGCCCTGGAGCATGCCTACCACGGCGACACCTTTAAGACGATGGAAGCGGGAGACGATGAGGATTACCATTTCGTGCTGAAAGCTTACGGGGCAAGCCCGTATGTGGTCCACATTCCGACGGAGATCACGGCCCTGGAAGAGGCCTTTGAAAAGTATCATGACAGACTGAACTGTGTGCTGGTGGAACCGCTTTTACAGGGGGCGGGCGGCATGCGGATGTATGACGTTTCCTTCTTAAAGAAGGCGAGAGAGCTTTGTGACCAGTACGGTGTTCTTCTGGTCTTCGATGAGGTGGCGACTGGATTTGGCCGGACCGGCAATCGTTTCGTGGCGGATCTGGTCCTCCCGGATATTCTGGTTCTCGGAAAGGCACTGACAGGCGGATATATCGGTCATGCTGCCACCGTGGCAAACCGGAAAGTATTTGAGGGCTTCTACGATGATGTTCCGGAACATGCCCTGATGCATGGACCGACATTCATGGGAAATGCGCTGGCGTGCAGCGCGGCCCTGGCATCGATCGAACTGTTCGAGACCCAGAACTACATGGAAAAGATCAAAAGGATCGAAGCTGTGACCCGCCGTGAGATGAAGGGCTTCACAGACCCCAGGATCCGCGAAGTCCGGATCATGGGCGGCTGCGTCTGCGTCGAAGTCTACGATCCGGCCGTATTAAAAGGATATCAGGAGTATGCCTACAAGAGAGGTGTGTTCACCCGTCCGTTCTTAAACTACCTCTACGCAATGGTGCCGTATGTGATCCAGGAGGACGAGCTGGTGCAGGTGCTTCAGTGTATGAAGGATTGGTTTGCGAGATAGGAATGCGGACAGTAAATACAGTACAGAACAAACATTCGGTTTGTTCTGTACTTTTTTTAGCTTGAATGCTATACTGGACAGGTAATATACTAAGAATGAAACGATTCCGTACATTCATAGCCTGGGGCGGAGAGATATTCCAGATCGGCTTCGCCGTCGGGATTTTTGCACTGCTTCTAATAATATCATGGATAGGTCAGGAGAAATCATATGGATCATTTTGAATTAGTATCAGAATACCAGCCCACCGGAGATCAGCCGCAGGCGATCGAGCAGCTGGTGAAGGGATTTAAAGAGGGGAATCAGTTTGAGACGCTGCTTGGCGTGACCGGATCCGGTAAGACGTTTACGATGGCGAATGTGATCCAGCAGCTCAATAAGCCGACGCTGGTGATCGCTCACAATAAGACGCTGGCGGCGCAGCTTTATTCGGAGATGAAAGAGTTTTTCCCGAACAATGCGGTGGAGTACTTTGTCTCCTATTATGATTACTATCAGCCGGAGGCGTATGTGCCGTCTACGGATACCTATATTGAGAAGGATTCCGCGATCAACGATGAGATCGATAAGCTGCGCCACTCTGCGACGGCGGCACTGTCGGAGCGGAATGATGTGATCATCGTGGCCTCCGTGTCCTGTATTTACGGCTTAGGAAGCCCGATCGATTATAAGAACATGGTGATCTCCCTGCGCCCGGGAATGGAGAAGGACAGGGATGAGGTGATCCATAAGCTGATCGACATCCAGTATACGAGAAATGAGATGGATTTCAAGCGCGGAAGCTTCCGGGTAAGAGGTGATGTGCTGGAAGTATTTCCGGCTTATTCTGGAAGCGAGGCGTACCGGATCGAGTTCTTCGGGGACGAGGTGGACAGGATCATGGAGATCGAGGCGCTGACCGGAGAGGTGAAAGCGCAGCTGGAACATGTGGCGATCTTCCCGGCGTCCCACTATGTTGTACCGAAAGAAAAGATGATGCGGGCAACGGAAAATATCCTTGCGGAAATGAAAGAACAGGTAACCTTTTTTAAGAGTGAGGACAAGCTTCTGGAGGCACAGAGAATCGCGGAACGGACAAATTTTGATGTGGAGATGATGAGAGAGACAGGCTTCTGTTCGGGAATCGAGAACTATTCCCGTCATCTTGTGGGATCTGCACCGGGACAGCCGCCGTGTACGCTGCTCGACTATTTCCCTGATGATTTCCTGATTATCGTGGACGAGTCCCATATCACGCTTCCGCAGGTCCGCGGCATGTATTTCGGTGACCGGTCGAGAAAGAAGACACTGGTGGATTATGGATTCCGCCTGCCGTCTGCCCTGGATAACCGCCCATTGAATTTTGAGGAGTTTGAGACCCATATCAATCAGATGATGTTCGTGTCCGCAACCCCGTCCACTTACGAGGCGGACCATGAACTTCTCCGCGCGGAGCAGATCATCCGTCCGACAGGACTTCTTGATCCGGAGATCTCCGTGCGACCAGTGGAGGGACAGATCGATGATCTTGTGGGCGAGATCAATAAAGAAGTAGAAAAACACAACAAGGTCCTGATCACAACGCTTACAAAGCGTATGGCGGAAGACCTTACGGATTATATCAGGGAAGCCGGGATCCGCGTAAAATATCTGCACTCGGATATCGACACATTGGAGCGCGCCGAGATCATCCGCGATATGCGTCTGGATGTCTTTGATGTTCTTGTGGGAATCAACCTCCTCAGAGAGGGACTCGATATCCCGGAGATCACACTTGTGGCGATCCTGGATGCGGATAAGGAAGGATTCCTCCGTTCGGAGACATCCTTGATCCAGACGATCGGACGTGCCGCGCGAAACGCCGAAGGCCATGTGATCATGTATGCGGATTCCATTACCGATTCCATGCGGGCCGCCATCGACGAGACGAACCGCCGACGTGAGATCCAGCAGAAGTACAATGAGGAGCACGGAATCACTCCGCAGACCATAAAGAAAGCGGTCCGTGATCTGATCGCAATCTCCAAGGCTGCCAGTGCCAGCGAAGAAGAGTTCAGAAAAGATCCGGAATCCATGGACGCAAGGGAACTGGAGAAGCTTGCAAAGGAACTCACAAAGAAGATGCGCCAGGCGGCAGCAGAACTGAATTTCGAAGAGGCCGCAAAGCTGCGTGACCGGATGAAGGAAGTGAAGCAGATGCTGCTGGAACTGGAGAAAAATTAAGATGATTGGTAACTACTGCCCGCACCGGGCGGACGAATGTGCCAGGATACACTTATTGACAATTATTCTCAACAAGAATACAATATTTCCAGATGACAGAGTCGGTTCTGTCAATTATGATAGTGAAGGATGGACACAGGATGAAACTATATGAAGGAAATATTGGCGCGACGTATCTGGTCAAGTCAGTCCATGTGGATGAGGCAATTAACCGGCGTTTAGAGGCGCTGGGGGTAAATGAGAATACGCCTCTTCTTGTGATGAATAAGAAAAACAGCGGAACCATGATCATCAAAGTCCGTGGAACCCGCCTTGCACTGGGAAGAAGAATTACCGGTGGAATTGAGGTAAAAGAGGAGGCGGCATCATGAGCACAGGAGAGAGACCGATCACAGTCTGTTTTGTAGGAAATCCGAACTGTGGAAAGACTACGCTGTTCAATGCATTTACGGGAGCAAAATTAAAGGTCGCAAACTGGCCCGGCGTTACAGTCGAGCGGATGGAAGGAGAGACGAGCTATAAAGGGCGGAAGATCCGTGTGATCGATACGCCGGGAATCTACAGCCTTACTTCATATACGATGGAGGAACTCGTCACAAGAAGGTGCATTGAGGAAGATGGCGTGGACGTAATTGTCAACGTTGTAGATGCATCATCGCTGGAGCGGAACCTTTATCTGACGATGCAGCTTTTAGAATTAAAGAAACCAGTTATTCTGGCTCTCAATATGATGGATATCATTGAAGAGCGTGGGATGGAGATCGACCTTCACAGACTTCCTGAGATGCTTGGCGGGATCCCTGTGGTTCCGGTCTCCGCGAGAAAGCGCACAGGACTTGACGTGCTGATGCACGCTGTGGTACATCATTATGAGGAAGGTCCCCAGGGCGTGATCGTCCGCTATGACAGGGAGATCGAGGACCGGATCCAGCGGGTAGAAGACCTTCTGCGGAAGAAGTATCCGGATCTCACAAATCTGCGCTGGCATGCGATCAAGATGCTCGAATATGACAAGGAAGTCCTGAAGGACCATCCGGTCGAACTGGAACAGATCGTGCCGAGAAGCTTCGAAAAAGAGATTATCAATGAAAAATACGATTACGTGGAATCAGTAATCAAGGAATGTCTGTTTAATAAAGAAGAAAAATCACATATGACAGATCAGGTGGATAAGATCCTGACTCATCCGATCCTGGGAATTCCAGCGTTCTTTGGAATTATGGCATTAGTCTTTTTCCTGACATTCACAGTCGGGGATTTTCTGAAAGGATACTTTGAGCAGGGACTGGAACTGCTGTCGCGCGGTGTTTTGTCCGGGCTTCATTCAGCAGGAGCTTCCGACTGGGTGATTTCCCTGGTCGTTGATGGTGCGTTGGCGGGAGTTGGAGGAATCCTGACATTTCTTCCAAACATCTTTATCCTTTTCCTTGCGCTTGCGTTCCTGGAGGACAGCGGATACATGGCAAGAGTCGCCTATGTCATGAATGAGACAATGGGGCTGGTCGGACTTTCCGGCCGTGCGTTTCTGCCGATGCTGCTGGGATTTGGCTGTACAGTTCCCGCGGTCATGGCGACCAGGGCGCTGGAGAATCAGAGAGACCGCTTGAAGACGATCCTTATCACACCGTTTATGTCCTGCTCAGCGAGACTTACGATCTATGTTTTGCTGGCGGATATGTTCTTCCCGAAATCGGCAATGTTAGTGGCATATTCCCTTTATCTGGTGGGGGTTGCCATGGCGATCCTCATCGCGCTTATTGTACATAGAATGACAGACGATAAAACTGAGAATGCTCTTCTGATCGAACTTCCGGAATATAAGATTCCGAATCTCAGAACTGTGGCGATCTATGTCTGGGAAAAAATAAAAGATTACCTGACAAAGGCGGGGACAACGATCTTCCTGGCATCGATCATCCTGTGGTTTGTCATGAATGTTGGACCGGCGGGATTTATTTCTGATGTGGCGGACAGCTTTGCGGCAAAATTCGGACAGATCCTTGTGCCGGTACTAAAGCCGGTTGGTCTTGGAAGCTGGCAGATCGCGGTAGCATTGATCTCCGGAATCTCCGCAAAGGAGGTCGTTGTCTCGAGTATGTCCGTCCTTTATGGGATCGGCAATATCAATTCTGCAGCTGGAATGGCGGAACTCTCAGGAATCCTTGGGGGAACAGGATTCACAGCAGTGAACGCTTATGCGCTCATGGTATTCTGCCTTCTCTATACACCGTGTATTGCGACGATCGCGACGATCAAGAGAGAAACACAGTCCTGGAGATGGACATTGGGGATGGTCATGTTCCAGCTTGTGCTTGCCTGGTCGGCGGCATTTCTTGTATTCCAGATCGGAAGCCGCCTGTTCTGATCAAAAAAATCTTGAAACTATAACTGCTGCCATGCCTGGCAGAAGATTTTCAATAGTGGATCTTGCAGCAAATGGGTTATATAGCGGTTATAAAAATAAAAGGGGTTAAAAAAGGGGTAATAAATGAACGAAAAAACACTGCTGGAAGCTGTGGTGCTGGCGGGGGAGCTCATGCTTGTCAGCGGAGCGGAGATCTACAGGGTGGAAGACACCATGAATCATATGCTGAAACGATCGGAGTACGAACAGACGGAAACGATCGTATATGGAACGGGAATCTTTGTCACGCTGAGCGATCCAAATAAGGAACCACTGACCCGCGTCAAGCGTGTTGCGGCCAGATGCACCAGCATCAACCGGATCTGCCTGGTAAACGATGTATCTCGCCATTTCTGTGAGGGAAAGATCACGGTGGAGGAGGCGTTAAAGCAGCTGCAGGAGATCCAGGCACCAAAGACGGTCCAGTATGACTGGCTGACTCAGGGACTGGGATATGTTGGTGTTTCGGCGTTCTTCGCGCCTATGTTCGGCGGCTCCCTGGGAGACTTTCTGGCGGCAGCGGTAGTTGGTGTCTGTCTTGCAGTAGCCGTATGGATTGGAAAAACCTTGAAATTCAACGATTTCTGCTTTAACGCGTTTGGAGCGTTTGTGCTTGCGTTTTCAGCCATGACGATCTGCCACTCTTATCCGGTACTGAATTCAGATACGATTATCGTCAGCGCTGTCATGCCGCTTGTCCCGGGAGTAACGTTTACAACGGCGATCCGTGATACCTTAAACGGGGACTATGCAGCCGGATCCGCCAGAATTCTGGAAGCGATCGTTGTGGGACTCGCAGTTGCATTTGGAGTTGGTGCGGGACTTCTTGTAGCCCGCAGCATGGAAGGAGGACTCTTATGATCATACAGGTATTCAGCGCGTTCTGGGCGGTCGCGATGTTCTCCATTCTGACGGAGACTCCGAAAAAGTTCCTTCCGTATGCGGCTTTTTCCGGCGGATTTGCCTGGTGGGCATATTTAATGATCAATAATCTGACTCATTCAACACTTCAGGCCGCATTCTTTTCGATCCTCGCGGTAGCGTTTCTGAGTCATATTCTTGCCAGGATCAAGAAAGCACCGGTGACGGTATTCCTCATCGCAGGAATCCTTCCGTCTGTGCCTGGAGCAGGAATCTACCGTACAGTATATTACCTGATCCAGGGAGACCAGACACTTTCAACCCGTTACTTGATCTCGACGCTTCACACGGCAGGCGCGATCGCCCTGGCGATCTTTATCACAGATTCTGTTGTCAACCTTGTGCATCTTTATCATGAAGGAAGTCATGCGAGACGAAATTGAAAAACACGCACCGCATTCTCGTTACTTCAGTGATGAGTTAGGTGCGCTATTTATTTACAATAATATCGAACGTATGTTTACATGCTGAGTAACATATGGTATAATATCCATATGGAAAAAGATATATTTACTATTAAAGAAAATACTCTTTCGTAGGGTAGAGGATATGTGTACTCGCTTCAATATCATCTGGTCTGGTGCACGAAATACCGGAAGAAAGTTCTGGCCAATGGTGTAGATCAGGATTGCAAAGAAATGTTGCAGGAAATCGCGCAAAAATATCAATTTCGGATCCTTGCGATGGAAGTAATGCCGGACCATATCCACCTGTTACTGGATTGTAAACCGCAGTTCTTTATTTCGGATATGATCAAGATCATGAAAGGAAATCTTGCGAGACAGTTGTTTCTTGCACATCCGGAACTGAAAAGGGAACTGTGGGGCGGACATCTCTGGAACCCATCTTACTGCGCTGTGACCGTCAGTGACCGAAGCCGGGAACAGATCATGGCTTATATCGAAGGACAGAAAGAAAAAGAGAACAGAAAGTAGAGGAAACCTATGCAGGTCGTATCCAGCTATGGCGCGGAAATTAAAAATAAGAATATCCCGATCCGCCATACGCTGGCGCTTTACCGGGAGGCGGTCCGCTGTCTGACGGAGATATATGAGACCGTATGGACAGAGTTATCCATGATCGATCAGATAAAACGGAGATTTAACGAGGCGGAACATCTGGTACATGAAACAAAGAAGAATCATGCAAGATTTGACTTCGATGCCCGTTTTCCGAAAATGCCGTCATATCTGAGAAGAGCGGCGATCCAGCATGCGCTCGGGAGTGTTTCCTCGTACCATACAAGGCTGGAACAGTGGAAAAATGGAGCGATTTCCGGAAAACCGAAGCTTGTATATGAAAACCATGCGATGCCGGTATTTTATCAGGATGTCATGTACAAACCAGGAGAAGAGAGTGAAGACGCGGCCTGCCTGAAACTTTATGATGGTCATGACTGGAAATGGTTCCGCGCAGGTCTGCTTCATACGGATATGGAGTACCTGCGTAGGCACTGGTCCGGAAAAAAGTCTTCTGCTCCGGTTTTGGAAAAACGACGTCAGAAATATTTTCTCCGCTTTTCTTATACGGAAGAAGTTACATTATCAAAAACACCTGTAAAGGATCAGATCATCTGCAGTGTGGATCTCGGGATCAATACGGATGCAGTCTGCAGTATCATGCGGTCAGACGGAACTGTCCTGAACCGGAAATTTATCAATTTCCACAGTGAAAAAGACCGGCTGTCCCATGTACTCGGAAGGATCCGGAGATTCCAGAAGGAACACGGTTCCAGGCAGATCGGAAGCCGATGGGCGTATGCGAAACGTCTGAATACGGAACTTGCCAGAAAGACTGCCCGGTCGATCGCAGAATATGCCCGTGAGAATCATGCGGATGTGATCGTGTTTGAGTATCTGGAAATGAAGGGAAAGATTTCAGGAAAGAAACGACAGAAACTGCATCTTTGGAAAAAACGGGAGATCCAGACTATGTGTGAACACAAAGCACACCGGTATGGGATCCGTGTGTCCCGTGTCTGCGCATGGAATACCAGCCGTCTGGCGTATGATGGAAGCGGACCGGTCAGCCGAGATCCGAAGAACCACAGCCTGTGTGTTTTCCAATCTGGAAAACAGTATAACTGTGATCTGTCAGCATCCTACAATATCGGAGCGAGATACTGGATTCGGGAAATCATAAAAACCTTACCGGAAACGGAAAGGTCTTCACTGGAGGCAAAAGTACCTGCGGTGAAGCGCAGAACCTCATGCGTTTATGCTGACCTGCTCATCCTTCAGAATGAGTATGGATGTTCGAAAGCTGCATAAATGCAGGCAGATATCCGGAGGACTACCTGTTATGTGGAACCCAGCCGTACCCGGCATGGAGGATGCGCATATCTGCGCAGTTCTAAGTTTCAGGCGTATCCGCCGGTATCCGGTCTTGCCGTTTAAAACGGCTGAGAAGCATGTGGCTTTAGTCATGTGAGGTTCACTGGCTGGTTGACGGCGGTAGAATGTGTGCTGTGCAGCAACGTTTGCCTGCACTTAAACACATGTAGCCGAGTCTGCGGAAGAACCACAAGGAGATTCCGTAAAGATCTGCAGCTTATCCGTTTCCCTGCGATACAGATACATGTTATCAGAGAGAAAGTCTTCCGGCTGAATCGATTCGCGGTTGACATTTTTGATCGTATTGCAGAAGACATGATAGTCATGTTCCGTAAAATTTTCTGAATCAGCGATGATCAGAACCTCGTGGATACTGGATGGAAGGATGAGAAGATCACTTCCAAACTCGTCCGCGAGGTCTTTTAATTTATCAGGATAGAGGACGCAGGCGGCGCCGTTGTGCGCAGCATCGTTCGTGAGGACATAGAGCGTCGGAACAGGGCAGTCTTCGGGCACAAAGTCGGTAGCTCCGGGGAAATATTCCTTGATCACCGTTTCAAGGCGGCGGAAACTAGCAGAAAAAATCCGAGGTGTATTTTCTTTTGCGAGCGCAAAAAGTTCTTCCGCCGTCACATTCCAGGAAGCAGATACAGTGTTCGTGATGACAGAGCTGATCTGGGTTTCACCTTCAGACTGGATGATCAGGGAGAAGATCACCGCGAGATCCAGGAAAGGGATCCAGGGAATCGTCTTTAACAGCTCCTTATTTTTATCGCGAGAGATAAGCCGCCAGGTAATCTGGTTTCGGAATTCCTCAAAGTTGTTTAAGGAAGTGAGACTTGTCACGGAAACAGGAAGCTGTGTGTCGGTGATCGATATCATATATTCACAGAGTTCTGCCAGTGTGCGGCCTTTTTCAAATTGTTCATACAGCATCTCCAGGGAGATCACGGGGGAACAGTGTTTCTCCGATCTTAAGAGAGCCAGGGAATCAAGAACAACGCCGTTGTTTTTGAGCACATGTTCCCTGTGGATCGAGTAGCTGGTGTCCAGCCTGTTAAAAAGTTCCTCCTGCAGTGCGGCACAAAATTCTTCGTAGTTCATTGTAATACCTCCTGATGTGTTTTTAGATCGATAGATTTGTTTTCTTGATTTGAAGAATAGAAATTAGAATGTTTTTTGCAGCGGCCCGGCGGGAAGCGGATATTCATACTGCTTAGATTGGCCCGGCTAAAAATCAGGATGCCGGGCAGCCACGGGACGTAAAATGAAAGGATAGGTGTATTTTACCGAAATCCTGTTCGAAAATCAATCGTGATGATTCACAAGAATCGCCCTTTGAAATTGACATGCAGACAAAAAACAGTTGTATTTACAACATACAAAAGGGAAATATCGTGGTAAACTAAAATTACGAGACGGATCATGGGAAGATCCGGGTGGAAAGGAAAAGAAAAATGGCTTTTATTAAAAATATTGATCATGAAACGGTTTTAAATCTTGCAGACCAGATCCACGCAGAACCGGGGCAGATCGTCAGCAAGACTCTCGCCCAGAACAAGGCGGTCAGCCTGACATTATTCGCGTTCTCCAAAGGCGAGGAAATCAGCACCCACGACTCCATCGGCGATGCCATGGTACATGTGATCGAGGGCACCGGTCAGTTTACTGTGGACAATGTAGAGCATATCTGTAAAGCCGGAGATGTTCTCGTGATGCCGGCGAAAAAGCCGCATGCGGTATTCGCGAAGGAAGATTTTAAGATGCTTCTTACGGTGGTATTTCCGTTAGATTGATACTTGAGTATACAGATTAAGCGTTCTTATATGCTTTAATGAGAGATGTTACCGCCTTTTATACTGGTGACAGAAAGATAAAAAACCCCCGGTGCAGCCACACTGGGGGTTTGCTTTTTGTCACTCGAACAGAGGAGTCACATCTCTTTAGCCGATTGGCATTTTATCATATGTAAAATATAAATTCAATATACATTAGTGAATAAACATTGCATCTCCAAAACTAAAGAATCGGTACCGCTCCTTGATCGCCTCCTGATATGCATTCAGGATGTGTTCCCGTCCTGCGAGTGCGGACACGAGCATGACAAGCGTGGATTCCGGAAGGTGGAAGTTTGTGATCAGGCAATCCAGGATCTTAAACTTGTATCCCGGATAGATAAAGATCTCAGTCCAGCCGCTTCCGACTTTCAGGATCCCGTCATCGCCGGTTGCAGATTCCAGGGTACGGCAGCTCGTGGTTCCAACGCAGATCACACGTCCGCCATTTGCCTTTGTATCGTTGATCTTCTTCGCCTCGGACTCTTCTACGATATAGAATTCAGAGTGCATGTGGTGCTCTTCGATAGTGTCAACCTTTACCGGGCGGAAGGTTCCGAGACCGACATGGAGAGTTACATGAGCGATCTTAACACCCATCTCCTCGATCTCCTGCAAAAGTTCTTTTGTGAAATGCAGTCCTGCTGTCGGAGCGGCCGCAGAACCCTCGTTCTTGGCATATACAGTCTGATAACGGTTTTTATCCTTTAACTGGTGTGTAATGTATGGCGGGAGCGGCATCTGGCCGAGCTTGTCGAGGATCTCCTCGAAGATTCCGTCATATTCAAACTGGATCAGGCGGTTTCCCTCATCGACCACATCGATAACTTTTCCCTTTAAAAGTCCGTCACCGAAGGAAACTTCTGCGCCAACTTTCATCTTCTTGCCCGGTTTTACAAGGGTCTCCCAGACATTGTCGGATTTTCTCTTTAAAAGGAGAACTTCGATTCCTGCGTCAGTTCCAATCTTATGTCCCATGAGACGTGCCGGGATAACTTTTGTGTCGTTGATAACGAGGCAGTCACCCTTTTTCAGGTACTTTAAAATATCGCGGAAATGGCGGTGTTCCATCTCGCCGGTCTTTTTATCTAATACAAGCAGCCTGGAAGCAGCGCGGTCCTCAAGCGGATCCTGCGCGATCAGTTCCGGCGGCAGTTCAAAGTTAAAATCTGTTACATTCATTTTTCTATATCTCCTGTTTGTGCGCTCTTATCAAAAAGTTCCATGCCATTGTAGCAGAATCGGAAGGAAAAATCAATGAGACAGGCTGGAATATGGAGAAAATTGGCTGCTGTTTTCACGAGGCGTGAGCAGGGACGGGGAACATTAATTTTGTATGTGTGTCCACATTCAGTTTTTGAAAAAAATAATTCCCATCCCCTTGCAAGAATCAGAAAACTATTGTATACTACTAGAGATGCATCTGTAGCTCAGTGGATAGAGCAGTGGCCTCCGGAGCCGCGTGCGTAGGTTCGATTCCTATCAGATGCATTTTCTGATGTCCCGGGATACCGGGGCAGTGAGACAGGAAAGCGTCTGCCAGATCTGGGAAATGTCCCGGACTGACAGGCGTTTTTTTCTTGCATTCGCCCCTCAGAAACGATATAATGGGCGAAAGGATAAATTTTGGATCATAAATTATGAATAAAAGGGAGAAATAGTTTGGAAGGAACGATTCGTTTAAATAAATATCTGAGTGATGCCGGAGTCTGCTCAAGAAGAGAGGCAGACAGACTTGTGGAGGAAGGGAAAGTTCTTGTGGACGGCGAAATTGCCGTGATGGGAATGCAGATACGGCCGGGACAGAAGGTGGTCTGTGACGGAAAGCCGGTGGGCGAGAAGGAAAAACCGGTATTTCTGATCGTGAATAAGCCGAGGGGAATCGTCTGCACGACTTCCGACAAGGATCATGCAGAAAATATTGTGGAATTTTTAAATTACCCACAGAGGATCTACCCGGTGGGACGTCTCGATAAGGACTCCGAGGGACTTCTCCTTATGACAAATCAGGGAGACATCGTCAACAAGATCCTCCGCGGCGGAAATGCCCACGAGAAAGAATATGCGGTAGCTGTCAATCACCCGGTGACAGAAGAATTCTTAAATCAAATGTGTGAAGGCGTCCGGATCGAGGATCTGGATGTGACCACGAAGCCGTGCCGTGCCTGGAAGACCGGAAGCCATACCTTTCATATCGTCCTGACTCAGGGCTTGAACCGCCAGATCCGCCGGATGTGCCGCGCGCTTGATTACCATGTGATGAATTTAAAGCGTGTGCGTATCATGAATCTTCAGCTGGGTACATTAAAGCGGGGAGAGTACCGGGAACTGACGGAAAAAGAGCTGGGTGATCTGATGCGGATGGTGGAGGGTTCCACAAACCTTCCGGCGCGAGAAGCTGCGAAGGCCGGAAAGCTTACGGATCCAGCGAGAAGAGAAAGAAAACCGGCGAACTCCGGATATCAGGGAAAGAAGAACGACAGAAAGCCGTTTGAAAAGGGCAATGACAGAAAACCATTCGAGAAGAAAAACGGAACCGGAAAAGTATGGAAAAATGTCCGTAAGGACGGGGAAATAAAGCCGGAAAAGAAAGCCCCCGCATCTCCGGAAAGCTGGAAACCGGGTGCGCCGGAGCGCAAGGAGCATAAAATATGGACGACAAGATCAAGAGGATGAAGGAACTGATCCCGCTTCTTTCCGAGGCCGCAAAGGCCTATTACCAGGAGAGCCGCGAGATCATGAGCAACTTTGAATATGACAGGCTTTATGATGAACTCCTGAAGCTGGAACAGGAGACAGGGACTGTGTTCGCAGGAAGTCCGACCCAGAAAGTAGGATATGAGATCTTAAGCGAACTCCCAAAGGAGCGCCATGAACGGCCGATGCTGTCATTGAATAAGACAAAGAGTGTCGATGAACTGAGAGAATGGCTTGGAAACCAGACGGGGCTTTTATCCTGGAAGATGGATGGACTTACCGTGGTCCTGACATATGAGGATGGAGTTCTCGCGAAAGCGGTTACCCGCGGAAACGGCGAGATCGGTGAGGTCATCACTCCAAATGCCAGGACCTTTATCAATATTCCGACAACGATTCCCTACAAAGGACAGCTGATCCTGCGCGGTGAGGCGGTGATCAGCTATTCGGATTTCGAAAAATTAAATGATTCCATCGCTGATGTGGATGCGAAGTATAAGAATCCGAGAAACCTCTGCAGCGGTTCCGTGCGCCAGCTGAACAGCAGGATCACAGCCTCAAGAAATGTCCGGTTTATGGCCTTTGCACTGGTCCGTGCGGACGGTGTGGACTTTAAAAATTCCAGAAAAGAGCAGTTTTTGTGGCTTTCCGGCCTTGGATTTGAGACCGTGGAATTTGTGGAAGTGACCGCGGAGACACTTTCCGGGGCAGTCCGCAGATTCGCTGAAAAGATCGAGCACTACGATATCCCGTCAGATGGTCTTGTGCTGTTATATGATGACATCGCATACGGACAGTCCTTGGGGCGGACTGCAAAATTTCCGAGAGATTCCATCGCTTTTAAATGGGCGGATGAGATTCAGGAGACGACGCTTTCCTACATTGAATGGAGCGCTTCGCGGACAGGACTGATCAATCCGGTTGCCGTGTTTGAGCCTGTGGAGCTGGAAGGAACCACAGTAAGCCGCGCCAGTGTCCACAACATCAGCATCATGGAAGGGCTGGAGCTCGGTGCAGGAGACAGGATCACGGTCTACAAGGCGAACATGATCATTCCGCAAATCGCGGATAACCTGACAAGAAGCGGTGTCCGTGATATCCCGGCGACCTGTCCGGTATGCGGCGGAAAGACGGAGATCCGCAATCTGAACGATGTGAAGTCCCTCTACTGTACGAATCCGGATTGTCAGGCGAAAAAGATCAAGAGCTTTGATCTGTTTGTGAGCAGGGACGCGTTGAATATCGACGGTCTCTCCGAGATGACGCTGGAGAAGTTTATCGCAGCGGGATTCATCCATGAATTTGATGATATTTTCCATCTGGACCGCCATCGTGACGCTATCGTGACGATGGAAGGTTTCGGTGAAAAGTCTTATGAGAATCTCATAGCGGCTGCAAAGAACGCGTCCCACACCACACTTCCGAGGCTGATCTTTGGTCTCGGAATCGCGGGGATCGGTCTCGCCAACGCGAAGGTGATCTGCCGGCATTTCGATTTCAATCTGGATGCCATGCGGAAGGCTGGCGCGGAAGAGCTGTGCTCTATTGATGGAATCGGCGGCGTGCTTGCGGATGCGTGGGTGACGTACTTTAAGAATGACAGGAACAACGAGACACTGGATCATTTGCTGGCAGACCTTACGTTCGAAAAGGAAGTCAGGAACGAGGAGCAGACATTAGCCGGGAAGACCTTTGTGATCACCGGTTCCGTGGAGCGTTTCGCGAACAGGAAGGAGCTTCAGGAAAAAATAGAAGCTCTGGGTGGAAAGGCTGCCGGTTCTGTATCAGCAAAGACCAGTTATCTGATCAACAATGATGTGACATCCAATTCGTCAAAGAATAAGAAGGCAAGAGAACTTGGCATTCCGATCCTTTCCGAAGCGGATTTTCTGAAGATGATAGGAGAAGAAGAAAATGCCGATTAAAATACAGAATGGATTGCCGGCAAGAGCGATCCTTGAGAGCGAAAATGTATTCATTATGGACGAGGACCGCGCGGAGAGCCAGGATATCCGTCCGTTAGAGATCCTGATCTTAAATCTCATGCCGTTGAAGGAGGACACGGAGACCCAGCTTTTAAGAGCTCTGTCCAATACACCTCTGCAGGTGGAGTGCACTTACATGACGATGTCCACCCATGAGTCCACCCACACCTCCGCCAGTCACTTAAATAAGTTTTATGTGACATTCCCGGAGATCAAGAAGAAACATTTCGACGGAATGATCATCACCGGCGCACCGGTGGAGCTGATGGAGTTTGAGGAGGTCAATTACTGGGAGGAGCTGACCCGGATCATGGAGTGGAGCAAGACCCATGTGACATCCACCATGCATCTGTGCTGGGGAGCCCAGGCCGGACTTTACTATCATTACGGAATCCCGAAACACTTACGGAAAGAAAAACTTTCCGGTGTGTATACACAGAAAGCGCTGGATAAGCGTGTTCCGTTACTCCGAAGTTTTGACGATTACTTTAAGTGCCCGCATTCCCGCTATACAGAAGTGTGGGAGGAGGATATTTTAAAGCACCCGGAACTCCGGATCCTCGCTAAATCCGATGAGGCAGGCGTCTTCCTTGTCATGAACCAGGACGGAAGCCAGATCTTCGTCCAGGGCCACCCGGAGTACGACCGTATGACCTTAAACAACGAGTATCACCGCGACCTCAATAAAGGCTTAAATCCGGCACTCCCGGTCCACTACTATGAGCATGATGACCCGTTCTCTGTTCCACCGCTTATGTGGAGAAATATGGCGAATACGCTGTATACGAACTGGCTGAACTACTACGTATATCAGGTTACTCCGTATACGCTGGAGGAGGACACGGAGTAGAAGGTTCGAAATCCCTTATTTTATGCGGGATTTAGGATCTTAAAGTTTCAATAAGTCCCCTATTCACGGAGAAATCCGCAGATAGAGGACTTATTTTGCCTTTCTGTCTTTCTTTCAATTACTGGGATGGGATTCGTTACTTTTCATGATATCGTTCCGGCACCTGTGCATCATGGTAAGCGTTGATCTCATCACGGAATTTGCTGTCTTCCAGAATATCCAGGGCAGTCATGGCCAGACCCTTGGCTCCCTTCAGGCAGATTTCATCGGCTTGCGGTGAGGCGGCTGCGTCTGCATAAGCTTTTGAGTGACTTTGAATCGTTTTATCATCAGTGATCGACAGATAATCGTGGATTGCCGGAATTTTAATCGAAACATTTCCGATATCGGAAGAACCGTACAGTTTTCCCGGTGTTGGCCAGGTCATGTGAATTCCGAGAGACTCCATATTATTTTTGAAAGCTTCGCACATAGGCTTATTCGGGTAGCGTTCCGCGTAGATCGGTTCTACAACCACCTCTGCCTTGGCTCCGGTCAGGGATTCTGCCCGTTCAATGCTGGATTTCACGAGATCAATAAGAAACTCAATTCGTATCATGGTTTCCGCTCGGAGATTAAATTCACACCGGACGAGTGCAGGAATGACATTGGCAGCTGTTCCACCTTCTAAAATAACACCGTTGATATTATCCTGAATCTGGAATGTGGGACGCATCAGATCAATCTGGTTGAATACATGGATTGCAGCACTGAGCGCGTTAATCCCGTTCGAAGGTGCAGAAGAGTGGGCTGCTTTTCCGTGGAAAACGAAGCGGATGGTTGTGGCAGCGCGTCCCCCTCTTCCTACAAGATTCGATCCGCCTCCTGACGGATGCATCATAAGCGCATAATCGGTATCATGAAAACCGCCGCGCTCTAAAAGAATCACTTTACCGGCACCGCCTTCCTCCGCAGGGGTGCCAATAATGGAGATTTCCCCATCATAGTTGTCCATGAGAGCGGCAAGACCGGAAAATGCACCGACAGCACAGGTCGCAATAATATTGTGACCGCAACCGTGGCCGATTCCGCGAAGGGCATCATATTCTGCGAGAAACGCGATTCTCGGTCCTGCATGCTTTCCTTTTTTTACTGCTTTAAAAGATGTGTCAAGTCCGCAATAAGGGGTTTCAACCTCGAACCCATGGCCTTCTAAAAATGTGCGGATAAATCCTACAGCCTGATGTTCCTGGAATCCCAGTTCCGGATGATCATGGATCTGATGGGAAAGTGTCAGAAGTTCATTTTGCATCTTGTCAATGGTCTCAATAATTTTTAACTTATTCTGATTCATAGGGAAATACCTCCTGCAGGGTAAGAGCTATTTTTGGTATACGACTTTTCCTTCGATCAGAACCGTAGAGGCGGAGGAATAGTAGTCTAGCGGATAGCCGTCCCAGATGACGATATCGGCATCTTTTCCAGGTTCCAGACTGCCGACTCTCTGGTCAAGTCCACAGAAACGGGCTGCGTTGATGGTGGCAGATTCCAGAGCTGCCATAGCAGTAAGCCCTTTTTTGTACATGAGTGTCAGATGAATCGCAGCCAGCTCAATATTCATTCGCGGATGAGCGGTGGATGAGGCAAAGGTAATGCCGTGTTCCTCAAGTACAGAACCAACGATAGGGTCACGGTAGCGGCTTTCATTACTTTTTTGTCCATAAGATGGGCCGACCACGCAGTTCACCTGATGTTTTTTTAGAATATCCGGAATCAGCCAGCTTTCGGTACAGTCTTCCAAGATATAATTGAGTTCGAATTCCTCGGCAATGCGAATGGCGGTGGTCATATCATGGCTTCTCTTTGCGGTGATCTTGACAGGCATCCCATCAAACACGCGCATGAGGGAATGAAGCTTCATGTCGAATTTCGGCGGTTTCCTGGATGGATCCGCTTCGGACAGTTTCCAGAGCGTGTGGTAATTTTTTGCTTTCATCAATGCTTCACGGATCAGAGCGGCACTGGCAAGCCTTGTTTTTGGGGCACGTTTGCTGGAATAGGTCGTTCTGACATCATCCGTTAGGCACATGTGAAAAGCAAGCTCAGGCACCATCGTCATTTCGGAGACTGTTTTACCGGAGGTCTTGATAGCGGCACATGTTCCGCCGATGAGATTTGCATCTCCGGGGCAGGTGACTGCCGTGGTGACTCCGCCGGCAAGTGCCATTTGAAAGCCCTCATCGGCAGGATTGATGGCGTCTAACGCACGGAGCTGCGGAAGAATTGGATCCGTGGACTCATCGGAATCATCTCCCTCAAAACGAAAGACCTGTTCGCGCACTCCTAACTGACAGTGAGGTTCTACAAACCCCGGAGTCACATAGTGTCCGCAGGCATCGATACTGACATGTCCTACATTATATTTGCTCACGGCGTTATCACAGATATCGAGAATCTTTCCATTCTCCACAACCAGATCTTTTTTTTCTTCGTAGATTCCGGCCATATTGATCAGATTACAGTTTCTGATAATCAACATTGCTTTCACCTGCCTTTCTCCTGTATGCAATCTGACCGTCGATGATAACGATACCGGCCTGACTCAGAGTTGCCAATGGTTCTACGTCCCAGATCACGACATCCGCATCTTTTCCAGGTTCCAGACTGCCGACACGGGAGTCAATGTCGGTAATGATGGCGTTATTGATGGTGAGACATTTTAAAGCCATTTCCCGGGAAAGTCCGTTTTTGACATAGAGAGCAGCCTGCAGAAGCTGACCTTCAATCGGAACGAAAGGCGCATCAGTGATCAAGCCGAACGTGATTCCGGCGTTCTCCAGAATCTGCCCTGCTTCAAAAGTTTTATTTCTGGCTTCGATTTTTCCTTTTCCTCCTACGGTAGGACCGAGAAGGCATTGAACATGATTTCTCACAAGTTCATCGACGATCAGATAGCCGTCGGTGCAGTGTTCAATGGAAAAACGAAGATGGAATTCATTGGCGATCCGGATCGCAGTTTGGATATCATCCGCCTGGTGTGCATGGATCTTGACACGCATACCGTCGAAGACCCGCATTAAAGAATGCATATGAAAATCGAATGGAAAATCAGGGTCCTCTCCGTGTTCCTGATAGTTTCTATAGTATTCCTTCGCTCGAAAGAGTTGTTCCCTCATAATGGCAGCACTCATCATTCTCGTTTTTGGTGCCATGTTCCTTCTGCCGTAATTGACTTTTGGGTTTTCACCGAGGGCCATCTTCATGCAGATTTCCTGACAGATGACGCGGGAGTCGGGATTTTTTCCGGCGGTTTTTACGGCTGTGAACGTTCCTCCTATAATATTGGAACTTCCGGGGCCGGTAACGACCGTAGTAACGCCGTGACGAACTGCAACGTCGAAGGTGGCGTCATTCCATTTCAGAGCGTCAATTCCGCGGAGTCCGGGAAGAGCTGGACTGGTATTTTCGTTTCCGTCCATTTCCGAGGAACTGGCGGTTCCCCAGAGTCCGATATGGCAGTGGGCGTCCACGAGGCCTGGAGTCACCACTCTTCCGGCAGCATCGATCACTTCGCAGTCCGCGGGAACAGGATCTACGTTTCCTACGCGGGATATTTTTCCGTTTTCGATTAAAAAAGAGCTGCACAGCGAACATCGGGCTGGCAAAGAACGCAGATTTCGATTAGGTTGATTTACAGAAAAAAAAACGGGTGAATCAACCTAATCGATTTTTTTGTGCCGGAAAATAGAAATGAGACTTCGGAAATGCGGAAATTACCTTGTCAGCCATATTCTGAAAAGTTATAATGAATGCAGAAATGAATTCAAAACAATGATAATACGCATGAATTGTTTGATAATTCATTAAAACACAAAAATATGCAAAGTTTTCTACAAGGTACAGAGTGTCAAAAACAGCGACAGAATGAGATATAAGCTGCCGGCCAGAACCGGTCCCGCACAGGATGGAAATACGTTCCTGGAATTGCGGTATTCGTAGTAGGATCCGAGTTCAGGTGTGGAAGCCGGGGCAATCTTCTCATTTTCTTCTTCAAATTTTTCATGGTGTTTCCCGTACTTCCAGAGTTTTCGATGGCTGTAAATAAACAGGTCAAAGGTTCCGAGATTTTTAACAAATCGGAGACCTCCAAAGATAAGGGGAAAGAAACTGGCAAGAAACAAGGAGTTGATGAGTCGGTTCATAAAAAAAGAACTGTGACTGAAAATAAAATAGAGAATTCCAATGACTCCTCCAATTAGAAGATGAGTCAGAAAACTTTTCCGGAACGATGATGACATAAGGGACCATCCTTTCGCTGAATTGATGTCGTGCATATGGAATTTATTATAATGAGATTCATATAAATGTCAACAGCTGGGAGAAATTCCAATGGAATGAAAATGGGCGAGATGGAAGGCCTGTTTGGAGGTCCTGAAATAAAAAAGGAGGAAACGATATGAAGAGAAGGACAATTGCAGCATTGTTAGCATGCACGATGGTGATCGGAACCCTTGCAGGGTGCAGCAGCGAACCGAAGAACCCGGGAGACTCCGATACAACGGTTACTGAGACAACGGCGGCAGAGACAACGGCAGCTGCACAGACAGGACCGAAAGTATTTAACGACTATATGACGACGGATATTGATACATTAAACAGCCATATCTACACGTTAAGTGCAAGTTCGGATGTGATCAACCCAACAACACTTCTGCTGTATCGTCAGTATCCGACCGCGGACGGAAAATCATTTGAGTATATTCCGGAGTTGGCAGAAAGTGAACCAGAGCAGGTAGATGCGGATGGAAAAATCTGGCAGATCAAGATCCGTGAAAATGCGAAATGGGAGAATGGAGATTCAATCAATGTGGATGATGTGATCTATTCCTTCCAGATGTGTCTGGATCCCCTTATGGTAAATAACCGTGCATCCCAGCTTGCAAGTGATTATATTACGATCACAAAGGCTACAGATTATTATCTTCAGGGGACAGAAAACAAAGTCTCCTGGGACGAAGTGGGAATCAAGAGAAATGGCGATTATATGCTTGGCCTCGAGTTAGATGCTCCAGTTACAGCAGCCGATATCAAGAGTCATTTCAACTATGTATGGACCAACCTGGTACATAAACCGACGTATGAGGCCGGTATGAATGAAGACCGGACGAAGACTTCATATGGTTCCACGGGAGACACTTATAAGAGCTGCGGAGCTTATATTTTGACAGAATGGGTACCGGGTTCCGTTTTCAAAATGAAGAAAAATCCGGATTATGTTCTTGCAGACCATATCAAATTGGATGAATATGTTTATAAAGTTGTAGCAGACAGAAATACAGCGCTTGAGCTTTACTTAAACGGAGAACTGGACGAAGTCGCATTAAGCCCGGAGGCGATTGAACAGTATGTGGATGATCCGAGCATCAAGGTAGCACCGGCAACCTCCATCCAGACCCTTGCGATTAACCACGGAAATACTAATAACAATGGAATCCTTGGAAATCTGAACTTCAGAAAAGCGTTGTTCTATGCAGTGGACCGTCAGAGCATTGCAAAAATGACAAATGGAATTCCGGCTAATTATCTCGTTGCGAGCAAGTGCCTTGGTCTTGACGGCAAGACATTCCGGGAAATGCCTGAATCACAGGAATATCTGACCGAAAATCTCGGGTATGATCCGAAACTTGCCAAGGAGTATTACGACAAGGCGATGGAAGAATGTGGACTTACCAGTCTGACCCTGACCCTGCAGTACAATGAGACGAGTGCCAACAATAAGGCGGCATCTGAGTTCTTACATAAATCTTTCCCGGAGATCTTTGGCGACAGCTTTACTCTGGAGCTGATGGCAGCTCCGAGCGGTGTCTTAAACTCCTACATCAAGGGATGGAAAGATGGAGATCCGAACAGCTTTGAACTTCAGTGGAGAGGATGGAATACCAGTACACCGGCACCGTGGAACGGACTTAAAGTTTACACCGGCATGTATTCGAACAAGAACGAACCATATTACAATGATGAAGTGGATGCACTTTGGGAAAAAGCCAATTATGATCTGGAAGCAAAAATGGATTCGGCATACCGTCTGGAACTGACAAGGGAAATCGAAAAGATCGTGCTTGATGAAGTAGCAGCCTGCCCGGTATACGAGGCACCGAGCTACTATCTGATCAATCCGAAAGTCATTCTCCCATCGGATGGATACATTCCGGGTTACGGATTTGGTTTCACGATCAGTGATAAAGAAGTATAACCGATGACGGGAACTGAATGAACCTGCAAACATCTGCCTGCCGGATACTGCGAGCCGGCAGGCGGATTTTATGCTGACGGAAGTGATCGGGCGGCGAAAAGGAACCGATGGGCTTTACAGGAAGCGCAAAAAGAAACTCGGAGGGAATGATATGGCAAAATACATTATGCAGCGAATTCTGGCAATGTTAGTAACTCTGTTTATTATCATTACCATCGGCTTCATGGTGATCCGCCTGATGCCGGGCGGAATCTTCGATGATGCCGTAGATATGACATATGAGCAGAGGACAGCTCTGGAAGCAAAATATAATCTTGATAAGCCGATCCCGATCCAGTATGCAATGTTCTTAAAGGGACTTGTTCTGGAAGGCGACTGGGGAACATCTCTGAAGATGTATGTCAATGTTCCGGTGTGGGATGTGATCAAGACAAAGATTCCGGTCACACTCTATATTAACTTTTTTTCACTGATCATATCGCTTCCATTGGGGATTATCCTCGGAATTGTGGCGGCAATCCGGAAAAATACGATGACAGACTATCTGATATCGTTTCTGGTCGTCATATTTATCTCAGTTCCATCCTTTATCTTCGCCACCCTGCTTCAGTATTTTGTGGCATTTAAAGCGGGATTATTTCCGATCATTTACGATGCTACGGCATCCGGTTGGGATAAATTTTATTGCCTGTTTCTTCCGATCATGGCCCTGTCTCTCGGACCGATCGCCCGTGTGACAAGATATCTGAGAGCGGAACTGGCAGAGACCATCAACTCAGATTTTATGCTTTTGGCAAAGACGAAGGGACTCACGGAACGTCAGGCAACGATCAACCATGGAATCCGAAACTCCATGCTTCCTCTTATGAATATCATTGTGCCGATGTTCACAAGCATTATGGGCGGAAGTCTTGTAATCGAGACCATTTTCTCGATTCCCGGTATGGGCGGTATTATGGTAAAGTCCATCAATGCGCCGGACTATACGGTAACGCTGGCGGCCCTGATCTTTTATTCTGTGGTATCTCTTGTGACTGTACTCATCGTGGATCTTTCTTACGGGATTGTTGATCCGCGTGTAAGGATGGGAGGGAAGAAATAATGGCAAAATTTTACTCTTCCGCTGTACCGGAATATCAGGCTGACAAAGAACAATTTGAATTTGTCCAGATGAAGGATGACATTGCGGATGTGACATTCCAGGATAAGCCGATTGGCTTTTTTAAGGATGCAATGCTGCGTTTCTGCCGGAGCAAGGTCTCCATTGTAGCGTTTGTAGGAATCGTGATCATCCTGTTCATGGCAATCTTTATGCCAATGATGAGCCGCTGGCACTACAATGACCAGGATCTGAACCGAATCAATCTTCCGCCCAAAATGCCGGTTCTCGAGAATGTTGGAATTCTGGATGGAACCCGATGGCTGACGAATCGACGTGTGGACAGCCTGGAAGATACAACACGTTATCCGGAAGGCAGCATTCTGAAAGTCATCAACTACCGGAAGGTCCAGGGCGTGGATATGTGTGATATCAAAGTGGATTACTACAAGTACTGCGGTCTTGAGGATGGAACATATTTCTGGATGGGGACGGATTATCTCGGCCGTGATCTGTGGGTACGAATGTGGCGAGGTGCCCGTGTTTCCCTGGCAATTGCGTTCATCTCGGTAATCTGCAATGTTTTTATCGGTATTGTCTATGGCTCCATTGCGGGATATTACGGCGGAAAGATCGATATGGTTATGATGCGCATTACCGAGATTATCGGTGCATTCCCGGAGATTGTAGTGGTAACATTATTTATCCTCTTTTTCGGAACCGGCATGCTGTCAATTATTCTTTGCCTTGTCGTACAGAACTGGATTGGCACAGCCCGAATGATTCGCTCCCAGTTTTACCGTTATAAAGGCAGCGAATATGTGCTTGCGGCCAGAACACTCGGCGTGAAAGATATGGCACTGATCTTCCGGCATATTCTGCCGAATTCCATTGGGCCAATCATTACACGTGCCATGATTGCAATTCCGGGTGCTATTTTTACCGAGTCTTTCCTGGCATATATCGGACTTGGCATCCGTGCACCGGAAAGCTCGATCGGTGTCCTTTTATCCCAGGGACAGAAGATCATGCAGCAGTATCCGAACCAGGTGTTTTTCCCGGCAGTTGTGATTTCTCTGCTGATGATCGCATTCAACATGCTGTCAAATGGTCTGCGTGACGCATTTGATCCAACCCAGCGCGGTGTATGAGGAAAGGAGCGAATGGTATGGAACCTATTTTAAGTGTAAAAGATCTTTCTGTTTCCTTTCAGGCGTTCGCAGGTACGGTTCATGCGGTTCGTGATGTCAACTTTGACTTGATGAAAGGTGAGACACTGGCGATTGTAGGAGAATCCGGTTCCGGAAAATCGGTTACGATCAAAGCAATTCTTGGAATTCTTGCAAAGAACGGCCATATCGACAGCGGCTCGATTCTGTATCAGGGCGAAGATATGGCGAAATATAAGGAAAAAGACTTTTATAAGATCAGAGGAAAACGGATCTCACTGGTGTTCCAGGATCCTCTGTCAGCACTGAATCCGATCATGAAAATAGGAAAACAGATCTCAGAGGCGCTGATCTTAAGCGGATCCATTGAAAAGTCAAAGGCGAAGCAGAGGGCCATCGAATTGATGGAAGCCGTTGGAATTCCGAACGCGGCAGAGCGGTATGAGGCATATCCGTTCCAGTTCTCCGGCGGTATGAGGCAGCGCATTGTCATTGCAATTGCCCTTGCATGCAATCCGGAGATCCTGATCTGCGATGAGCCGACGACAGCTCTCGATGTGACGATTCAGGCGAGAATCCTGGAGCTGATCAATGATATGAAAAGAGAGCACGATCTGTCGGTAATTTTCATCACTCATGACCTCGGCGTGGTTGCCAATATTGCAGATCGTGTATGCGTTATGTATGCCGGACGGATCGTGGAAGTGGGAACCTGTGAAGATATTTTCTACCATCCGGCGCATCCGTATACCTGGGCACTGTTGTCTGCAATGCCGGATCTGCACACGGAAGAGACCCTATATGCAATTCCGGGTGCTCCGCCTAATATGCTTCATCCGCCGAAAGGGGATGCATTTGCAGCGAGAAATAAATACGCGATGAAGATTGATTTTGAAAAAGAACCGCCGTATTTTAAAATTTCCGACACCCACTATGCTGCTACATGGCTTTTACATCCGGATGCGCCAAATGTAGAGATGCCGGAGATTTTGCAGCACCGCATCGCCAGGATGAAGGAGGAGGCGGAACATGGATAATAAAAAGATGAATTCGACAGGTGTTGAGGATCATATTCTGGATGTGGAACACCTCAGCATGTATTTTACAACAAAAAACAGAGGAAAAAAGTCTACAGTGAAAGCGGTGGATGATGTATCCTTTTATGTGAAACGCGGGGAGACGTTCGGACTGGTTGGTGAGTCCGGCTGCGGAAAAACAACGACAGGCCGCACGATTATTCGGCTGTATGATCCCACCTGGGGAACTGTGAAATTTAACGGCATAGAAATCTCCGGAAAAATGGACAGGGAGCTTCATAAATATATTACCGATCATATTGCCATGATTTTCCAAGATCCGATCGCATCTTTAAATCCGAGAATGACAGTACAGGAGATTATAGCGGAAGGATTGAAAATTCGAGGGGTGAAAGACCCGGAAGAACTGCAGAAAAGGGTGATCGCGATGCTGGAACATGTGGGGCTTCAGGCAGAACATGCATCCCGATACCCCCATGAATTTTCAGGAGGACAGCGCCAGCGCATCGGAATTGCAAGGGCGCTGATCGTGGAACCGCAGCTGGTGATCGCAGATGAGCCGGTTTCAGCTCTCGATGTCTCTGTGCAGGCACAGGTGATCAATCTGCTAAATAAGCTGAAACAGGAAATGGGACTGACAATCCTGTTTATTGCGCATAATCTTTCCGTCGTCAAATATTTTTCCGACCGAATCGGTGTGATGTATTTCGGAAAGCTGGTTGAGATGGCGGATTCCAATGAGCTATTTAAGAATCCGCTTCATCCGTACACCAAGGCACTGCTTTCTGCCATTCCGGAGCCGGATCCGCTCAATGAGAAAAAACGCGTAAAAATCCATTACGATCCGGAGATTCATCATTACGGTGAAGGAAAACAGCCGTCCTATCACGAAGTAAGTCCGGGACATACGATCTATTGTTCGGACGAAGAGTTTGAAGAGTATAAAAAAGAGTGGAAAGCATAATTCCGGACGTTATTTAAGAAGCCAAAAAGACTGCATATCCGTTTGTTGGTATGCAGTCTTTTAAAATGTTTCAATCGTATTACCGTCTTCCCGTGTTCCACAAAATATCATGATTGATGGTCTCATAGAACATCTCCCGCACCTTATCATGATCCCTCGTCTGCCCGAGGATCCACATGAGTTTGGTGACGGTGGCCTCCAGGGTCATATCGTAGGATTCGATGAGACCGAAGGCGTTTTTGATTTTCTGGCCGACCTCGTAGACGGACATGTTGCTGCCTTCCTGAGTGACCTGGGTGGTCATGACAACAACTTTTCCCATAGAGATCCATTTTTCGATGGAGCTATAGAAATCGCCGGATTCATAGGACGGAAGACCGCCGACACCGAAGGATTCGATGACGACTGCGTCGTAATGCTCTGCCATATAGTCGAGGAGGCTGGAGTCCATGGACGGGATCAGCTTTAAGAGGCTGACCTGGCTGTCCATCTCGTGGTAGAAGCGGACACTCTCGCGGTCCTGCCACTTGTCGTCGATGTAGTATAAAATATGCTCGTCCTGGATCACGGCGAGGTACGGGAAGTTGATGCTGGAGAAGGCGTTGTAGCTCTTGCTGCGCTCCTTTTTTCCACGTGTTCCCGCGATGACTTTTCCGTCAAATACGATGGTCACGCCGTGGGCACGTTCGGAGGCGGCAAAACGCAGGCTGTCCAGAAGGTTTGTTCTCGCGTCCGTCACGTCAAGGTCGATGGGCTTCTGGGCACCGGTGATGACGATGGGCTTGCTGGAGTGCTGGACGAGATAGGACATGGCAGCAGCGGTGTAGGCCATCGTATCGGTGCCGTGGCAGATCACGAAGCCGTCATAATCGTCATAATTCTCCTCCAGGACCTGGGCGAGCTTCAGCCAGTGCTTCGGGTGCATATTCGTGCTGTCGATGTTTAAGACCTGCACCGTCTCCACCTCGCAGAATTTTTTCGCATCCGGTACATAAGATAACAGTTCATCGCCGGTGAGGAGCGGTGTCAGACCGTTTTCACCTCTCTTGCAGGCGATCGTTCCTCCCGTTCCAAGCAGCAGAAGGTGTTTCATGGTTTTTAAATCCCCTTTCGTTTGCAATCATCTCACATATGGTTTATAGTATAACACAGGAGGATTCAGAAAGTAAAGGCGGCGGATGGTTTGGAGAGAAAGAATCATCCGGGAAAGGAGAGAGATGACGAAGATACCGAAAGATCCGGTCATGCTGTTAAGCTATATCAACACACAACTGCGGGACAATTACCCGGATATGGACGAGTTGTGCAGGTCGCTTTGTCTAGACAGGAAAGACGTGGATGAGAAACTCGCGTCGATCGATTATGAGTACGATCCGGAAAAAATCAGTATGTATAGAGTAAGCGGCCGATCCTGGCTTTCCAGGGCATGAGCCGCAGAAAAATCAAAGTGGAAAAAAGCACCGTGGAAAAGGCTGCATAGCGGATCGGAGAATCACAGATACTGGTTTCATGAACAGATGGAAGCAGAAAAACAGAAATCAGAAAATTGCAGTAAAAAAAAGCTCCGGCGGCGGATGGAGACAATGGGTCAGGAATTTTATGCTCTGCGGTCTGACGGGATGGGGACTTGAGATCCTTTTGACTTCCGTGGAAGGCTTTGCGGCTGGAGATATGAAATTCATGGGAAAGACATCAATATACATGTTCCCGATATATGGAATGGGAATCCTTTTGGGGCCCATCGGGAAATGGGTGGACAGTTGGATCGGAGACCGGGGACAGATCGCGGTAAAGGACAGGATCTTCCGACATGGGATCCTGGACATGGTCCTGATCTTTTCCGCAGAATACCTCACGGGAACATTCTTGAAAAGCCTTGGGATATGTCCGTGGGATTACACCGGGCGGATGCTGAGCGTTGACGGCGTGATCCGGCTGGATTTTGCTCCGTTCTGGTTCATGACAGGACTTCTCTTTGAATATCTGACAGGAGGAAAAGAGGAAATCCTTTCCAGAGATCCGGAAACGGAAAAGCCAATATATAGACAGATTTGAGCTGGATTTTAGATGGATTCGAGGTGCATTTGAGTTGCAAATAAGAGGTTTATTTAATATAATATAACTTATGAACCTCATTGCTGTAACTCTTTAAAGTGTATGAAAGGCAATTGTTCAATAGGTGGGCACACCTGCTGTGCTGACCGTAAGAGAGCACCGTTACTGTTAAAGAAAATATGGGAGGTTTGTTACTTATGATAAGATTATTACTTGTCCTGTTCACACTGGTGGGATTTTTGATCTTCAGCTATCCGTTCCTTGTGGCACAGGTATCGCTTGGAAAGAAAGATCCCCACGCGCGGGATCTGGAGACGATCAAGGTCGTCCGGTCCGTGTTCAAGGTACTCTTAAAGCTGGCGGGGGTGACCGTGACGGTGAAGGGCGCGGAAAATATACCGGAAGACACAGCGGTCCTCTATGTTGGAAACCACAGAAGCTATTTTGATATTCTTGTGGGCTACACGACAGTTCCGACACTGCTCGGTTTCGTCGCAAAAAAGGAGATGGAAAAGATCCCACTCTTACGCACCTGGATGGTGAACGTGAACTGCCTGTTCTTAGACAGAAAGAACATCAAAGAAGGCTTAAAGATGATCCTTCAGGGAATCGAGAAGGTAAAAAACGGCGTTTCCATCTGGATTTTCCCGGAGGGAACGAGAAATCCGAACGAAGATATCACGGAGCTCCTTCCGTTTAAAGAGGGGAGCTTAAAGATTGCGGAGAAATCCGGCTGTCCGGTGGTCCCGGTGGCGATGACAGGAACGGCGGAGGTGCTGGAAAAACACTTCCCGTTTATCACCCCGTCCCATATTACGATCTACTACGGAAAACCGTTCTATGTAAAAGAATTGGAAGCCGAAGATCGGAAACATCCGGGTGCTTACACTAGAAATGTATTGATCAGAATGCTGAAAGAAATGCAGGAAGAAAAACAATAAGGTTTCAGGCGGATAAAATGGCTTGAAATGATATGACAGGACAAGGTTTCGGAGAGATCTGCTGAAAAAGCAAAAGAAATTTTGGGAAATACCTGGGGAGAAACGACAGAAAGCAGGGGCATAAATATATGAAAAATCTTGACTTAAAAGAATGCAGGGACAAGCTGGATGTGATCGATAAAGAGATCGTCCGTCTGTTTGAGGAGCGCATGTCCGTATGCGGAGATGTTGCGGAATATAAGATCGGAACCGGAAAAGCTGTTTACGACGCGACGAGAGAAGCACAGAAGATCGCAGCGGTTCAGGAGCTGGCTCACAGTGAGTTCAATAAAGAGGCGGTGAAGGAGATCTTTTCCCAGTTAATGTCTGTCAGCCGGAGATTCCAGTACGGCCTGTTATCTGCCCACGGAATGGGAATGGACACCGGATTTACGGAAGTGGAGACCATCGGGAAGAAGAATAAAAAGATCGTATTCCAGGGCGTCGAGGGCGCTTACAGCCATGCCGCCGCGAAGTTATATTTCGGCGAGGACGCGGACCTTTACCATGTTCCGGAGTTCGAGGACACGATGCGCGAGGTGGAAGAGGGATGCGCTGATTATGCGGTACTTCCCATCGAGAATTCCACTGCAGGTTTCGTGATCAACAATTACGACCTGCTCTTAAAGTACAAGAATTACATAGTCGGCGAGGTCTATGTCCCGGTTGCCCATATGCTGCTCGGCGTTCCGGGAGCGAAGCTCTCCGATATCAGGACCGTTTACTCCCATGCCCAGGCTCTGGCCCAGAGCTCTGATTTCCTGTCCGTCCATAAAGACTGGAAACAGATCGCTGTCTTAAACACGGCTGTGGCTGCAAAGAAGGTCATGGAGAAGAAGGATCCGTCCCAGGCGGCTGTCGCAAGCCGTACAGCGGGAGAACTCTATGGAATGGAGATCCTCGCGGAGGAGATCAACAATGTAAAGGGAAATACGACGAGATTTCTGATCCTTGGAAAAGAGCCGGTGTACGCAAAGACCGCCGGAAAGATCAGCGTGGCCTTTGAGATCCCGCACAAGAGCGGTTCCCTCTACAACATCCTTGGAAACTTCATTTTCAACAATGTCAATATGACGATGATCGAATCCAGACCGATTCCGGAAAAGAGCTTTGAGTACCGGTTCTTCGTGGATTTCGAAGGAAACTTAAGCGATGCGGGCGTGAGAAATGCGCTGACCGGTCTTGCTGCGGAAGCTTCCGTCATGAGAATTTTAGGTAATTATTAGAGAGATACGGTCCGGTAAAATCCGGACCGATTCTTATATCAACAGATATTTGATGCAGGCGATATGATGGACATAAAACGGGTCCGGCGATCGTCGCGCACAGAGCAAGGAGGAAAAAACATGGCAGCCCTTACATTTGCAGCCATCGATGTGGGATCCTTTGAGGTGGAGATGGGGATCTATGAGATCTCAAACCGCAATAAGATCCGAAAACTGGATCAGATCCGTCACGTCACTGCGCTGGGAAAAGATACTTACAATAACGGAAAAATCAGCTATGAGATGGTGGAGGAGCTTTGCGATGTGCTTGCGGATTTTGCGAGGATCATGAAATCCTATAAAGTCACGGAATACCGTGCCTACGCCACAAGTGCGATGCGCGAGGCGAGAAACAACCGGATCGTCCTGGATCAGATCCGTGTCCGCACCGGGATCCAGGTACGGATCATCAGCAACTCGGAGCAGCGGTTTCTGGGCTACAAGGCTATCGCGGTGTCCGATGACGAGTTTGATGAGAATATTCAGCAGGGAACCGCGATCGTGGACGTGGGATTCGGCAGCATGCAGATATCCATGTTTGATAAAAACCTTCTGGTGAATACGGAAAATCTGCCGTTAGGTGTTCTGAGGATCCGCGGTACTCTGGAAGAGGTCGACACGACGATGGAACAGTACCGGGAGCTGATTGATGAGATGGTGGACAATGAACTCCAGAACTATAAAAAAATGTATTTAAAGGAGCGGAAGATCAAGCATCTGATCGGGATCGGTGAGAACATCCTGTATCTGTTTCGGTACGAGGAAGACGGAAAGCCGCTTTCGAGGATCACGAGAGAGCAGTTTGAAGAGTTTTACACCCGCCTGAGCACGATGAATGAAGAGCAGATGGAGGAGCATTTCGGGGTGAACCGGGAGTACGCTTCCTTACTTATGCCATGCGCGGTGATCTATAAGAAGTTTCTTGAGATGACGGGAGCAGAGATGATCTGGATCCCCGGGGTACGGCTCTGTGACGGGATCGCGGCGGAGTTCGCGGCGGACAAGAAGCTTATAAAATTCCGGCACAATTTTGATAACGATATTATCAGCACTTCCCGTTCCATGGCAAAACGCTACCAGTGCTTAAGCCGGCACACGGAGACTGTCGAGAAATATGTGCTCCAGATCTTCGATACAATGCGGAAATACCACGGAATGGGGCAGAGAGAGCGCCTGCTTTTGCAGATCGCGGTGCTGATCCATGCCTGCGGAAAGTTTATCAGTGTCCGGAATTCCAATGAGTGCGCTTACAACATCATCATGTCCACGGAGATCATCGGTATCTCCCATTTGGAGCGGGAGATCATCGCAAATGTGGTCCGCTATAATATCCGGGATTTCGATTACAATATGGTTCGGATGGAGACAGAATTAGATGAAGTGACGGACAGCTTCAGCGGTCAGAACGAGGTCATGCTTCTGATCGCAAAGCTCACAGCGATGCTGCGTCTGGCGAATTCCATGGACCGCGGACACAGTGCGAAGCTCGCGGACTGCCGGATGACCGTGAAGGATCAGAACCTGATCATCACGACAGATTATCACGGCGATATTACGCTGGAGGCTGTTTCTTTTGAGCAGAAAGCAGCGTTCTTTGAGGAGATTTTTGGAATTCGGCCGGTGCTTCGCCATAAAAAGTATGTATAGTCAGGTCTGACCGGAACCAACGCATTCAGGGAGGCGGAAAAGAAAGATGAAAAAAGAAGAAAAAAAAGACAATGCACAGAAGGCCAGAAAAGGAAAAGAACAGGGAATTGAGTATTTTCAGGATCCTAAGAATTATGTAAACCGAGAACTGAGCTGGCTGGAGTTTGACTGCCGTGTACTGGAGGAAGCCAGAGATAAGACCAACCCACTCTTTGACCGTTTAAAATTCTTAAGCATCACGGCATCAAATCTGGATGAGTTTTTCATGGTCCGCGTGGCCTCCTTAAAGGACATGGTCCATGCCGGATATAAAAAACCGGATATTGCCGGAATGACGGCTCAGGAACAGTTGGATAAGATCAGCGTCCGGACCCATGAACTGGTGGTTCAGCAGTATAATACCTACAACCGGTCCCTGCTCCCGGCACTCAGAAACAACGGATTAAATCTGATCGAGTGCCATGAGGACCTGACACCGGAACAGGGAGTGTTCGTGGACCGGTATTTCAAGGAAGAGGTCTATCCGGTACTCACCCCGATGGCGGTGGACTCCTCGAGACCGTTCCCCCTTGTCCGGAATAAATCCTTAAATATCGCGGCACTGCTGAAGAAAAAAGACGGCGATGAGGAACTGGAATTTGCCATGGTACAGGTTCCGGCGGTACTCCCGAGGATCTTAAGCCTCCCGGTGACCACCGATGAGAACCACAACGAGACGCGGAATGTGATTTTCCTGGAGGAGATCATCGAGCGGAACATGCAGCAGCTGTTCTTAAACTACGATATCGTGACCTCCCACCCGTTCCGAATCATGAGAAATGCCGATTTCTCCCTTGACGAGGAGGAAGCTGTGGATCTTCTCGAGGAGATCGAGAAGCAGTTAAAGCGCAGGCAGTGGGGCGAGGTCATCCGTCTGGAGATCGAGGATAAGGCGGATCAGAGACTCCTCAAGGTATTGAAACGGGAACTTGAGGTCAATGAGGAAGACATCTTCGAGATCCCGGGCGCTCTGGATCTGACGGTCCTTATGAAGATGTACGGCCTTGACGGATACGACCATTTAAAGACACCGAAATATACGCCTCAGCCGGTTCCGGCACTGATGAATGATGATGATATCTTCACGAATATCCGGAAAGGTGATATTCTCCTGATGCATCCTTACGAGACCTTTGATCCGGTTGTGGATTTTGTGAGAAGCGCGGCAAGAGATCCGGAGGTGCTGGCGATCAAGCAGACCCTCTACCGTGTCAGCGGAAATTCCCCGATCATCGCGGCCCTGGCTGCAGCGGCGGAGAACGGAAAACAGGTATCGGTACTTGTGGAGCTGAAAGCCAGATTTGATGAGGAGAACAACATCATCTGGGCGAAGAAACTTGAGAAAGCAGGCTGCCATGTGATCTACGGTCTTGTGGGCTTAAAGACCCACTCGAAGATCACCCTTGTGGTCCGGAGAGAGGAGGATGGCATCCGCAGATATGTTCACCTCGGAACCGGTAACTACAACGATTCCACCGCAAAGCTCTATACGGACTGCGGAATCATGACATGTCATCCGCTGATCGGTGAGGATGCCACAGCAGTTTTCAACATGCTTTCCGGTTATTCGGAACCCTTGAACTGGAATATGCTCTCCGTGGCACCGCTGTGGCTGAGAACAAAATTCCTGCGTCTCATTGAGCGTGAGACGAAGAATGCACGGGCAGGAAAGCCGGCTTCCATTATTGCAAAGATGAACTCTCTCTGTGATAAAGAGATCATCGCGGCCTTATATGAGGCGTCCTGCGCTGGTGTCAGGATCCATCTGGTGGTCCGTGGAATCTGCTGTCTGAAGGCAGGAATTCCGGGACTTTCCGAGAATATTGAAGTCCGCTCCATCGTCGGGGAATTTCTGGAACACGCGCGGATCTTTATCTTCGAGAATGACGGAAGCGAAGAGATCTACATGGGAAGCGCTGACTGGATGCCGAGAAACCTGGACCGCCGCGTGGAGATCCTGTTCCCGGTACTGAGGGAAGAGTTGAAAGACAGGATCCGGAAGTATATGGAGCTGGAGCTTGAGGACAACTTAAAAGCCCATGTCTTACAGCCGGACGGAACATACGAGAAGCCGGACCGCCGTGGAAAACTCCCGGTGGGATCCCAGATGGCACTCTGCGAGATGGCTGTGGCTGCGGCGAAGAACGAGCGGAAGAAACATGAGCAGGAGGAGACTGCAAGAGTGTTTATTCCGATCGAGAGCGAGAATTAAGTGAGATCATAAATTGACTGACCCGCCCATAGCAAAGGCGAAAGAGAAAAAAGTTTATAAAAATTTTATTAGCACTCATCAAAAATGAGTGCTAATTTTATTGACATTTTGATTTCCTGGTATTAAAATATGTCATGTTGAACAGAACAGCTGTTAAAAAGGCAGCTGGAAAACGATAAATGAAAATAAGCGGTCCGAAGGAATTATGAGAAATTCCCCCGCGCCGCAGGAATAGAAATAAGGAGTGGTTTAACATGGCAAAAAGTGGAAGTCTTTCAATCAACAGTGAGAATATATTCCCGATCATCAAAAAATGGCTGTATTCCGATCACGATATCTTCTACCGTGAGTTAGTCAGCAACGGCTGCGATGCCATCACAAAATTAAAGAAGCTGGCCCTGATGGGCGAGTACGAGACACCGGATGATGAGACCTATAAAGTTCAGGTTACTGTAAACCCGAAGGAAAAGACGATCCGGATCGAAGATAACGGTCTCGGAATGACAGAGGACGAGGTTGACGAGTATATCAACCAGATCGCTTTTTCCGGTGCGCAGGATTTCTTAAACAAGTACAAAGATAAAGCAAACGAGGACCAGATCATCGGTCACTTCGGACTTGGTTTTTACTCCGCGTTCATGGTAGCCGACAAAGTAACGATCGATACCTTATCCTACAAGCCGGATGCAAAGCCGGTCCACTGGGAGTCTGAGGGCGGTACCGAGTTCGACATGAAAGAGGGCACAAAGGAAGGACACGGAACCGTGATCACCCTGTACCTGAATGAGGACAGCGCTGAGTTCGCAAATGAGTACCGTGCAAGAGAGATCCTCGATAAATACTGCGCGTTCATGCCGGTTGAGATCTACTTAAACGATGAGACTGCAGAGCCGCAGTACGACACGATCGAAAAGGACGAGCTCACCGATAAAGATACAATTATCGAGACGATCGTAGAGCCTGCAAAGACAGAGGAGAAGGAAAAAGAGGACGGCACTAAGGAGACAGTTGAGGTTTCCCCGGCGAAAGAGAAATATAAGATCGCAAGACGCCCGGTTGCCGTAAACGATACGAACCCGCTCTGGAACAAGCATCCGAATGAGTGCACAGACGAGGAGTACAAGGAGTTCTACCGTAAGGTATTCCAGGATTTCAAGGAGCCGTTATTCTGGATTCACCTGAACATGGACTACCCGTTCAACTTAAAGGGTATCCTCTACTTCCCGAAGATCAATATGGAGTACGAGAGCATCGAAGGCAAGATCAAGCTCTATAATAATCAGGTATTCATTGCCGATAATATCAAGGAAGTCATTCCGGAATTCCTGATGTTGTTAAAAGGAGTGATCGACTGCCCGGATCTTCCGTTAAATGTATCCAGAAGTGCTCTCCAGAATGATGGGTTCGTTAAGAAGATCTCCGACTATATCACAAAGAAGGTTGCGGACAAGCTGTCCGGCATGTGCAAGACAGACCGCGAGAATTACGAGAAATACTGGGACGACATCAACCCGTTCATCAAATTCGGCTGCTTAAAGGATGAGAAGTTTGACGAGAAGATGAAAGACTACATCCTCTACAAGAATCTGGACGGCAAGTACCTGACTCTCGCTGACTGCCTGGAGGAGAACAAGGAAAAACACGAGAATAAGATCTTTTATGTAACGGACGAGAAAGAGCAGAGCCAGTACATCAACATGTTCAAGGAAGCTGGAATCGACGCTGTGATCCTTCCGAATCCGATCGATTCTCCGTTTATGCAGCATGTGGAGCAGAAGAATGAGGGCTTGAAGTTCCTGCGCATCGACGCGGATGTCAACGAGACCTTCAAGGATTCTGAGGAGACCGATGAGGCCGCGAAGGAGCAGGAGAAGAAGGATGCCGAGACTCTTGCGGAGGTTTTCAAGAAGGCCATCGGAAACGATAAGTTAAATGTAAAGGTCGAGAAGCTGAAAAACGAGGGCCTCGCGTCCATGATCACTGTCTCCGAGGAGAGCCGCAGAATGCAGGATATGATGAAGATGTACAGCATGTACGGCGGCGGTTCCGACCTGTTCCCGGCGGAGGAGACACTTGTCCTCAACGCAAACAACGGCCTTGTAAAGTATGTGTTAAACAACAGGGACGGCGAGAAGACACCGATGCTCTGCGAACAGCTCTATGACCTTGCAAAGCTCGCTCACGGAAGTCTTTCTCCGGAGCGTATGACAAAGTTCATTGCGAGAAGCAGTGAGATCATGAAGGAAGAATATGGTGCATAAACGAAGAGATTTTCTGATCACGTTTACAATTTTATGCCTTGCCATGTGCGCCTGCTCAGGGTTCCAGTACCTGGGCAGTGCTTTCTATGGCCTGGTATGGCACCGGATCCATGGCCTGGGAAGCGGCGGAGCGCGTCTGCTTTCCGGGCTTTTTGATTCCCCGTGGACGGGAGTCCTGGTGCAGTATATCTTTTCTATCGGAGTTCCTTTCCTTCTGGTGGTTCCGATGACATGTTTTGTGAGATCGGACCGGAGACCGGCTCATACACTTCCGGCGGAGGTCTGGATGTCGGCGCTTTTCATGTGCCTGGGACTTGGGTACATCTTTAATTTCCTCGGCGTGTTTCTGGACGTGTTTTTTTCTATATTTACGGGAGTTCCGGCGACGGATATGAACCCGGTGATGGACGCCCTCGATGAGCTGACGCCTGGAATGGTGATCTACACCTGCCTGATCGCCCCGTTTATGGAGGAGTTTATCTTCCGGGGAGTTCTCTTAAAGAAGGCGAGACGGTTCGGGGACCGGACAGCGGTTGTCTACTGTGCGGTCATGTTCGGGCTGATGCACGGAAATTTAAACCAATGCCTGTACGCGGTGGTGATCGGACTGATCCTTGGCTATGTGGCGGTGCGGACGAACCGGATTTTTTATAATGTGTTGCTTCACATGGCAGTGAATTCCTTTTCCATGATGTTAGTGCTGGTGGAAAATGGATTGAACGCACTGGGGATGAGCGCAATGGCGGCGGCGTTTTCTGTGGGAAGCTTCATTATGATCCTGCTTCTCATCGCAGCCGGGATCTACTTTTTCTTCCGGGACGGACGCCGCTACTGGTGGCAGATGGGACGGCAGAACGGGTGGCCGACACCGTACAGGAAGTATGTGTACCTGAATCCGGGATTTATTTTATATATGATCATTTTCGGGATTGAGATGATATCGTATATTTTATAGAAAAAGTTTTCGAGAAAACAGCAGCCTGGAGAGAATATCCGGGAGTGTCGCGGCTGCTTGGAAAACCACATAGAAATGTACGTGAGAGACGGAAGCATCCGGCAGAATATACTGTGGGCAGTGGACACATTGCCGTAATAACGCAGTGCATTCTGCCGGATTTTCTGTCTGAAACGCTTGAAAAGGGGGCGGGGTCTTGGTATAGTAGTGGGAGACCATTTACGAAGAGGAGACATCATGCAGAGAATCGCAAAATTTGAAAAAGTAAGCTTTGAGCAGTTTAAAAAAGACTGGCAGGGGGAACACCCGCAGGATACAGAAGAAGTGATCAGGGAAATCTACGATGGGATCAGACTTCCGAAGCGTGCCACAGCAGGCTCTGCCGGATATGATTTCTTCGCACCGGCAGCGTTCACGCTGAAACCGGGCGAGATGACAAAGATCCTCACAGGAATCCGGGCGCGGATCGATGACGGCTGGGTATTAAAGCTCTATCCGAGAAGCGGACTTGGATTTAAGTTCCGTCTTCAGTTAAACAATACCGTCGGGATCATCGACAGCGACTACTACGGATCTGACAACGAGGGCCATATCCAGGTGAAGCTCACCAATGACAGCCGAGAGGGAAAGACCGTGGAAGTGGAGGCAGGAACCGGCTTCTCCCAGGGGATTTTCGTGGAGTACGGAATTACAGTGGATGATGAGGCCGATGAGGTGAGAAATGGTGGATTCGGAAGCACGACGCGTGCGTAAAATGTGGAGAAAAGGGAAAGAATTCCCGAGGCCAGAGCGTGCTGAAGCTGAAGGTTCATGAAAAGACTTTACAAAGCATATAAAGAAACGAAATAAAACGTAAAATTTAAAATGTATAAACAGTATAAGAAAACAAGAAAAATAAGCAAAATAAAAAAGAGCATTGTATCAGCGTTATTTCTATCCGGTATGCTGCTCCTCCTCACCGGTTGCAGCCATGTGACCAGTGAGATGAAGGAGAGCAGGGAGAACGGCATCGCCCTCATGGAAAGCGGTGATTACGAGGGGGCTGTCGCGGAGTTTGACAGCCTGATCGACCAGACAACGCGGGTGACCTCTTTTGAGATCGATGTATTAAAGTACCGCGGTGAGGCAGAATTTATGTTGGGGGACTATGGTGCCGCGGCGTATACTTATGATACCCTGGCGAAGGTGGATAAGCCGAGAGCCGAGTATTACTACCTCGGCGCGGTGAGCCTCGCGAATTCCGGGGATCAGGATGGTGCTGAGAACCGCTTGGAGTCCGGTAAGAGCGCGGATGCGAAACATGAGGTTACAGGCTACGCAGAGGCGATGGAAGCCCTGGGGGCGGCATATATGACTGCCGGAGACGAGGAGAAGGCGGATGAGCTCTACCAGACTCTCGTGGATGAGGGCTTTTCCAGCACGGAAGTTTACAACCGCTGGATGATGGCTGCGATGGAAAAAGGCAATTATGAGGAAGCGCTGCAGCACGCGGAGGCGGGACTTGCCCTCTCTGATGACCGGGCAAAGAAAGAAATCGCCTTCAACCAGGCCGTGTGTTATGAGTACCTGGGCCAGTATGAGAAGGCGCTGGAGCTGTTCCGAAGCTACGAGGAGCAGTATGGACAGGACGAGAAGGCAGATCATGAGATCGCGTTTCTCGTGACAAGATAGGAGAAAGAATGGCAGAATTGATAGAGATCGGTGAGCAGCAGGAACGGGTCATCCTGTTTGCTGCCAGCACGAACGCCTCCGATGACACGGAGGAGTCCGTGGAGGAGCTTCGGGAGCTTGTAAAGACCGCGGGAGCTGAGACCGTGGGAGTCGTGATCCAGAACCGGGAAAATATCCATCCGGGAACATACCTCGGAAAAGGTAAGATCCAGGAATTGAAGGAGATGGTCTGGGAGTCCGGCGCTACCGGCGTTGTCTGCGACGATGAGCTCTCCCCGGCACAGTTAAAAAACCTGGAGGACGCCCTGGACACAAAGGTCATGGACCGGACGATGATCATCCTCGATATCTTTGCCGCCCGCGCAAAGACAAGAGAGGGGAAGATCCAGGTAGAACTTGCGCAGTTAAGATACCGCGCCGTCCGCCTTGTGGGTCTCAGGAATTCCCTGTCGAGACTTGGCGGCGGAATCGGTACGAGGGGACCGGGTGAGACGAAGCTTGAGGTGGACAGAAGACGGATCCACGAGCGGATCAGCCAGTTAAAATCGGAACTCCAGGATGTGGAGCGCCACAGGGATGTGGTGCGGAAACAGAGAGAGCAGAGCGGAACGCTGACGGCGGCCATTGTTGGTTACACGAACGCCGGAAAATCTACGCTCTTAAATAAGCTCACAGGTGCCGGGATCCTGGCGGAAGATAAGCTCTTCGCGACCCTGGATCCGACGACAAGGGCATTGACGCTTCCGGGAGGTGAAAAGGTCCTCCTGACGGATACCGTAGGATTTATCCGGAAACTTCCGCATCATCTGGTGGAGGCTTTTAAGAGTACTTTGGAGGAGGCGCGCTACTGCGATGTGATCCTCCATGTGGTGGACTGTTCGAACCCGCAGATGGACATGCAGATGCATGTGGTCTACGAGACTCTGCGCCGATTGGACATCAAGGACAAGGAGATCATCACGGTATTCAACAAGGTGGACCGCCCGGACGCAGATACCGCCTGCAGGGATATGTCCGCGGATTATAAAGTGAAATTATCGGCAAAGACAGGAGAGGGCATTGAGGAACTGCTGGATCTGTTTGCCATAATTTTGAGAAACCGCAGGATCTACTTTGAGAAGGTATTCGCTTACAGGGATGCCGGACGGATCCAGACGATCCGGAAGAGCGGACAGCTTCTTTCGGAGGAGTATCAGGATGACGGGATCCATGTGAAGGCGTATGTGCCGGTGGAACTATTTGAAGAATTATATCGGGATTAGATGAATTCAGACTGGCAGATATAAGGGGGGTAATCTTATGGAAAAGATGAGGGGGAAAGAGCTTGCTCTGGATCTTCTGGCAGATGTGGCGGGCGGCTTTGTACAGGCTGTCGCACTCCACTGCTTTATCAACAACATCGATATCGCGCCGGGAGGAGCCAGCGGTATGGCGATCCTGTTAAACCGTCTGACGAATCTCCCGATCGGTACCCTGACATTTCTGATCAATATTCCGCTTCTGATCGCGTCCTGGATCTATCTGGGAAAGGAGAAGACGATCAAAACACTGAAGACAGTTGCGATCATGACCGTGATTCTGGATGGTCTGGTGACACCGTATTTTCCGGTGTATTCCGGCGATAAGATGGTATCCTGCCTTTTCGGCGGAGTGCTGATCGGAATCAGTCTTGCCGTTATATTCATGCGCGGCTCTACCACAGGCGGAGGCGATATCGCCGCAAAGCTTTTACAAAAGTATTGTCCGCACATGCAGACCGGAAAAGCGGTCATGGCGACGGACCTTGTGATCATCCTGCTTTCCATGGTGGTATTCCGGAATATCGAATCCGGTCTTTATGGACTCATTAACATGGTGGTGGGAACATATGTGATCGATGTGATCCTCTATGGTATGAATAAGAGCACCATGATAACGGTCATTACAGAAAAACCGAAGGAGATCGCTGATGAGCTGATGGATGAGCTGGAGCGCGGCTGTACCTTTTTAAAGAGCGAAGGAGCTTATCGGAAAGAAGATGGAAAGACCGTGATCTGTGTTCTGGACAGAAAGCAGTTCTACAAGGCGAAGAAGATCGTCTATGATATCGATCCCAGAGCGTTTATGATCGTCTCTGAGGCTCAGGAAGTCTACGGGGAAGGTTTTCTGGATTCTGACTGGGAAGTGTAGGAAGAAACAAATGAATGCGGCAGGACAGACCGGATCACCAGATCCCGCGGGTGTGTCTGCGGCAGATAAGACGGAACAAAAAAGATGATCCGCTGATTACCTGGCGGATCATCTTTTTGTCACAGAAGATCAGGGGGGACCTCTGTGACGATAACTTCCGGCACCCGGGGAGGCGCCGGTGAAGGGGTACGGCCTGACCGAGGCCGCGGGGTTATATCAAAGGATCGAACTATTCGATAATGCCAAGGCTCTTCGCGTACTCTGTATACTCATCGTACCACTGATTGTAAAGATCTTTCTCAACGACTTCGTCGATTATCTCGTTGATCCGGTCTGTGAGGGCATCCTCACCCTTCGGGATACCGATTCTTGTTCCCTGTGTTTCAGGATCAACTTTGAAATACAGGTTCGGGACGATCACAAGATTGCTGTCCGGGTTGGATTCCAGATATAATCTTGCCATTCTGAGGGCTGCGACCATCACATCACCCTTTCCGGCCTCGACCATCAGGAAACCATCGTTTGTGGAGGAAACACGGTTGTATTTTTTGTAAGCCGGGATCTGCTCCTGTACGAACTGCTCCTGAAGGGAACCATTCTGGGCAACGACCACCTTGTCTGCAAGATCGTCGAAGGATTTGATGCTGTCAACATCTTCCTTGCGGACCAGAATGCCGTATGCTGTCTGCGGATCTTCGTCTCCGAAATAGTAACCTTTGGAGAGGTTCATGGTCTCAGCTCTTGCCGGTGTGTAGGCTAAGGCGGAGATCGCGAGATCATATTTTCCGGTCGTGATGCTTCCGAGAACGCTTGTGAAGTCCATCGGTTTTAAGCGGACCTCAACACCGAGTGCCTCACCGATGTACTTTGCAAGTTCAACATCAGAACCTGTGTAGGCCTCCTCGCCGCTCTTTGTGGGATCGATGAATTCGTTCGGAGCGAAGTACGGCTCAGTTGCGATCTCGATGTATCCGCGCTCTAAGATCTCGTTCAGGCGGTTGTTGGAACCGGTGGTCTCAGATGCGATGATTCCTGCGTCTGTCTGAGGAGTTGCTGGCTCTCCGGAAGTTGTCTGCGGGATCGTAGCGCCCATTGCGGAGGAACCGGAACATCCGGTGAGTGCCGCAGCGGATAATAAAAGTGTTGTACCTAAGATGAGAAGCTGATTTAATTTCTTCATGGATTGGTTCCTCCTTGTATGCTGATTGATTTATCGTGTTAACAAGATTCTGATTTAGCGTGGTAAACTGTTATCATGGTGAAGAGTATACAGGAGGAAAATCGATTTGTCAAGTAGGTTATTAAAAAAATATGAAAAAAATGTTACAGTTCAGTCATTACATCTTCTTGTTTCCATATTCATGAAAACAAGAAGCTTGGTGGTTCCACCATATGCTGATTTGGATGAAAAAGTGCTTATGCAAGCAAGCTTGCAACACACTTTCTCATTCAAACCAGCGCATGGCTGAACTGTAACAAAAAATACCCGGTGGTCTCAGAATAGAAATCACCGGGATTCAATATTACTGTTCAACTGCTTTGGAAAGCGCCGTCCGCACCGCCGACACCAGCGCCATGGAGGTATACTGGGATCCGGACGGATACTCCAGCCCCTCAAGACTCTGGTTTTCCAGGATCTGCGCCGCAATGGAATCCATGGAGGGTGCCATCAGGGGATACATAGTCTCAACGGAGTCACTCAAAGGCACGAGAGATACGGAGCGGATCCCTGTACGGTCCACTGTGACCTCCACATTGGCGTTCTCGCTGCCTAAAACGATGGGGGACGAATAAAGTCCCGGAACGTATGTAGCGGAGGCAGGAGTGGACGATGAGGCGTTCTCGGCGGTCTGTTCTGCCGTGCTCCCGGAGATGTTGTCCTTCTTCGGGCGGAACATAAAGAGGAATAGCATGATGAGGACGATGGCAAAGCCGATAAAGAGAGCGGTGTAGATGATCTCCTTCATTCTGAGGACGATGATCTTTGTTTTTGAACTCATGGAATAGATCCTTTTCACGAAATATTTTGTATATTCTATGAGAACTGCAGGAAAAAGATTCATGATCCCGGAGCCGATAGGAGAGACGTAGGAGAAAGATCCGACTCCGGTAGCTGCGCGATAAAGAACTTGACAATTCCCTTCGGAGCATATACGGTTGAGAGAGAATGATATGTTCCGGATGTCCGGATGCGCATACCGTGCGAAGGCGCAGACGGTCACAGGAGACATGCCCGGTGTGGGAACGTGCCAAGGCACATTTTTTTCATATAGCAGGAGGATAACATGGGATTATGCATCATCGCCGGCGGTTCAGGCGCCGGAAAAACAGAATATATATATAGGAAACTCATTGAACTGTCCGTGAAGGAACCTGAGGGCAGATTTTTTGTGGTGACGCCGGAGCAGGCGACGATGCAGGCCCAGAAGGAGATCGTGAGACTCCACCCGAACCACGGGACGCTGAACATCGACATCGTGAGCTTTGAGCGCCTGGCCTACCGGATCTTCTCGGAGCTCTCCCTGCCGCAGCCGGAGGTGCTGGACGATACGGGCAAAAATATGGTCCTCAGAAAGCTTGCCGGAGAAAAGATGGACGAACTCACCATGTTTTCTGCCCACTTAAACCGCCCGGGATTTATCAGTGAGATCAAGTCCATGCTTTCGGAGCTCTACCAGTACGGAGCGACTCCGGAGGATTTAAAGGCGCAGACAGCCGGGGAACATGTGGGACAGATTTTAGCTGCGAAGCTCTCGGATATGGAAGTGATCTTTGAGGCGTTCCGGGAGTTTACGAAGGAGAAATATATCACGCTGGAGGAACTTCTTGATGTGCTTTGCCGGGTGGCGGACCAGTCTGCCCTTTTGAAGGACAGCACCATGGTTTTAGACGGATACACGGGCTTTACGCCGATCCAGTACCGGCTTATCGGGATTTTACTGAAACTTTGCCGGAATGTCTTCGTGACGGTGTCCGCGACGATGGAGCCGGGAATGGATCTTACGGCAGAGTCGGATGAGACGGATCTCTTTGATATGAGCCGGAAAATGACAGGAAAATTGAAACAGCTGGCGGAGGAGAACGGGGTGAAAATTTACCAGGACCTCGTCTTTTCCAAACGCCCGCTTGTACGGTTCCGGAACAGCCCGGCTCTTGATCATCTGGAGCGGACGTTTTTCCGCTATCCGTATCCCCAGTACCACGGCGGAGAGAGAGAGATCATGCTGGTTCAGGCGAAGGAACCGGCGGATGAGATCGACTTTATCACGAACCGGATCGAGGAACTGGTAAAAAAGGATGGATACCGCTATCGGGATATCGCCCTGGTCTGCGGGGATCTTCCGGGATATGGACGGGAGATCACGAGAAGCTTTGAAGAGAACAGGATCCCACTGTTCTTAGATGAAAACCGGGATGTGTCGGGAAACCCGCTGATCCGGCTGATCCAGAGCGCCCTGGACCTTCTGCAGAAGGGCTTTGACTACGAGAGCATGTTCCGTTATCTGAGGACCGGGCTCGTGACGGAGGAGACAGAGGACGTGGACAGGCTGGAGATCTATGTGCGGGCCATGGGGATCCGGGGATTTGCGAAGTGGGACACGGCATGGGAGAAGACCTTTGAGGGCGGAGAAAATTTAAATCTTGTGGAGATGAATGCGTTCCGGGAGAAGATCATGGAACCGCTCCGTGTTTTAAGAGAGCGCTGCGCCGGACGGGGAGTTCCGGTGGCGGTGGTGACGGATGCCTTAAAAGAGCTCCTGGAGACCCTGGGAGCCGAGGAAAAGCTGGAACAGTTTTCGGAGAGGTTCGCGGATTCCGGCATGGACCGGGAGGCGAGGGAGTACGAGGAGATCTATGGTCTTGTCATCGAGCTTTTCGAGAAGTTTAAGAGCCTGTTGGGCGATGAGTGCGTGTCAAGGAGAGAGTACGCGGAGATCCTTTCCGCGGGCTTTTCGGAGCTCTCTGTGGGAATGATCCCCGCGGGGGCGGACCGGGTGGTCTGCGGTGACCTGAAGAGAACGAGACTCGATAAGATCAAGGTCCTCTTTTTCCTCGGTGTGAGCCAGGGCGTGGTTCCGGCGGACCACTCGAAGGGCGGTCTTTTTACGGACAATGAGAGGGAGATCCTAAAGAAGAATTCTATGGAGCTGGCACCAACAGCCAGGGAAGAGGGCTTTATGGAGCGTTTTTACCTCTATCTCATGATGACGAAGCCGTCGGATCAGCTGATCTTATCTTACCCGACGGTGACGGCGGAGGGAAAACAGACACGGCCGTCCGGAATTATCGGGGAGATGAAAAAACGGTTCCCGGACCTCTTTATCCGGGAGACGGAAGCGGAAAAACGACCGGATGTTTCTGTGACGGCGGCGGGAAGAGCCATACTTTCCTGGCTTCAGGAGCCGGACCGGCTGATGGATCCGGAGAATGAGAAGGCGCGGGAGCTTTACAGTTTCCTGTCTTCCGATGAGGCGAAAGCGAAGGAGATGGAAGATCTCGCGAAAGCCGTGGCCTATTCTTATAAGAAAGGCGGCATCGGCCGGGCGGCGGCGAGAGAGCTCTACGGAACACTTTTAAGGGGCAGTGTGACGAGAATGGAAGGTTACGCTGGATGCGCCTACTCCCACTTCCTGAATCATGGACTTGGGCTCCGGGCGGGAAGGGAGTATGAGCTGGACCTCTCCGACATGGGAAATCTGTTCCACCAGTCCCTGGACACCTTTTTCCGCAATGTGCGTGACCATGGAAAGGATTTCCGGACCATCACGGACGCGGAGCGGCGAGCTCTCGTGAAGCGGGCGGTGGAGGAAGTCTCCGCGAAGTACCGGAACACGATCATGAAGAGTTCCGCGAGAAACGCCTACCTGGAAAAAAAGGTGGAGCGGATCACGGACCGGACGGTGCGTGCGCTGATCTACCAGATCCGGAAGGGCGATTTTGAGCCGGAGGCGTTCGAGGTGGATGTGAGCACGCGGATCCCGCTGAAGGATGGGGAAGCCGTGAACCTTCGCGGGCGGATCGACCGCATGGACGTGTTTGAGGATGAGGACAAGATCTATGTGAAGATCATGGACTATAAGTCGGGAAGCACGTCCTTTGACCTGGCGCTTTTGTACCATGGGCTGCAGCTTCAGCTTGTGGTCTACATGGACGCGGCGTTAAAGCTCCAGGAGAGCCGGCATCCGGGGAAACAGGCGGTTCCGGCGGGAATCTTCTATTACCATATCGATGATCCTGTGATCGACCGGGAGGACGGAATGACGGACGAGGAGATCGAGGCGGGAATCTTAAGGAAGCTCCGCATGAATGGTCTCGTGAACAGCAGTCTCGACGTGATCCGGCATATGGACCGGGAGATCGAGAAGGAATCAGATGTGATCCCGGTGGCACTGAAGGACGGGTATGTGCAGGAGTTAAAGTCCTCTGTGGCTGGAGGAAAACGGTTTGCCCATTTGACAGATTATGTAAACCAGAAGCTCAGGGAGATGGGCGAGGAGATCCTGGATGGAAATGTGGCAGTGGATCCCTACAAGCAGGGGAACCGGACGGCGTGCGATTACTGTCCGTACCACAGTGTGTGTGGGTTTGATCTGAAGACTGATGGGTATGGATTCCGGAGATTTAAGCCTATGAAGGCGCAGGAGATCTGGAAGGAGATCGACCAGGAAGAAGATGGGGAAGAGATGGATTCCGGTGCAGTGGAAGATGCTGCAGATAAGGTCGATCCTGTACAGCTGGATCCCGGTAAAACGAAGAAGAAAACTTTATAGGGCATAGAAAGCGGGAAAAAGAAATCGCCTGGAAAAGAAAATGACGGAAAGGAGATTCTGTAATGGCGACAAAGTGGACAGACGAGCAGAAAAAAGTCATTGAGACGAGACACCGGAATCTCCTTGTCTCGGCGGCAGCAGGAAGCGGAAAGACGGCAGTCCTCGTTGAGCGGATCATCCGCATGATCACAGACCCGGAACACCCGGTGGATATCGATAAGCTGCTGGTCATGACCTTCACGAACGCGGCGGCGGAGGAGATGCGGGAGCGTGTGGAGACGGCACTCGGGAAGCTTCTGGACGAGGATCCGGGGAATAGGAATCTGGAGCGCCAGAACACGCTGATCCACCACGCGAAGATCACCACCATCGACAGCTTCTGCTTAAACCTTCTGCGGGAACATTTCCACGAGCTGGACCTGGATCCTGGATTCCGGGTGGCGGACGAAGGCGAGCTGATGCTCTTAAAAGCCGATGTGATGAAGGAGCTTCTGGAGGAATATTACGGAAGGGAAGATGAGCGGTTCATAAAGTTTGTGGATACCTACGCCACAGGGCGGACAGACGGTGGATTGGAAGAGTATATTTTAAAGGTATGGGAGTTCTCCCAGAGCAATCCGTGGCCGGGGGAGTGGATCGCGGCCTGCAGGAAGGAACTCTGGGCTGGCGGAACCGGTGAAGATGGGGATCCTATGGAGGAGACCGCATGGATGAAGTATCTGATCCAGGATGTGAAACGCCAGGCGGAAGAATTCTTAGACGGACTTTACGAGGCAGCGGATCTCGCGGCAGAGGAAGACGGTCCCCAGGCATATGCACCGATGTTAGCGGAAGACATCCGGGGAATGGAAGAACTCAGGGAAGCCGGGACTTACCAGGAGATTGCGGAGTGCCTTGAGGAGCTGAAGTTTGGAAGGCTGGCGGCTGTCCGGGGAAAAAATATGGACCCGGAGAAGAAAGAACAGGCAGCGGCCTACAGGAACCTCGCAAAGGACGGCATCAAGAAGATGAAGGCATTGTACCTTCCAGGAGATATCGATGAGGTGTTCGCGGATCTCGACGCCTGCCGGGAGCCGATCCTGATGCTTTTGGAGCTTGCGGAGGAGTTTTCTGCGAAATTCCAGGAGGCGAAGGAGGAGAAAAACCTGGTGGACTTTAATGACCTGGAACATTTTGCGCTGGAAGTCCTCACCGGAGGCAGCCTGGATCATAAGCCGGGACTGGTGGCGGATGAACTCTCGGAGATCTACGAGGAGATCCTTGTGGACGAATACCAGGACAGCAACGAGGTCCAGGAGACGCTGATCCGCTGTGTTTCCAGGGAGCGGTTCGGGACGCCGAATGTGTTTATGGTGGGTGATGTGAAGCAGAGCATCTATAAGTTCCGTCTCGCGAAACCAGAGCTGTTTCTGGAAAAGTATGAGTCCTACGGGAAAGAGGACGGGCTGTACCAGAAGATTGAGCTCCACAAGAACTTCCGAAGCCGGCCGGAGGTGCTTTCCAGCATCAATGACGTGTTCTACCGGATCATGACGAAGCAGCTTGGCAATATTAAGTACACGGATGACGCGGCGTTGTATCCGGGGGCGGAATTTCCGGCACTGCCGGTGGACGGGCAGGCGAAGACGGAGGTCCTGCTTTTAAATACCGGGGATCCGCTGTTTGACGGCATGGACGAGGAGAAGGCGGATTATACCGCGAAGGAGGCGGAGGCGAGACTTATCGCCGGGGAGATCAAAAAACTCACGGATCCGGAACAAGGGATGAAGATCTTTAACGGGAAGACCGGGGAGTATGAGCCGTTAAAGAAGAAGGACATCGTGATCCTGCTCCGCAGTCTCTCCGGGTGGTCCGAGGAATTTTTAAGTGTCCTTGGGGCAGCAGGGATCCCCGCCTACGCGGATTCCAGGACCGGATATTTCACGGCGGTGGAAGTGGAGACCGTGCTCAACATGCTGGCACTCATCGACAATCCGATGCAGGATATTCCGTTAGCTGGTGTGTTAAAGTCGCCCATCGGCGGCATGAAGGACCGGGAGCTGGCCATCGTGATGGCGGAATTCAAGAAAAATCCGGACCGCGGGGAAGACGTTGGATTTTATGGGGCGGTGAAAAGATATTTGGAGAAACACGGGGAATCGGAGGAAGATGCGGTTATCTATCGCAAGTTGGCAGCATTCCAAAATCTCCTGACGACGCTGAGAGAAGAATCTATGTACCTCCCAGTCTCCCGCCTGATCTACCGGATCTTCGACCTCACCGGGTACGACAAGTACGCCGCCGCCATGCCGGCAGGAAAGACGAGGCAGGCGAACCTAGCCATGCTGGTGCAGAAAGCGGAAGATTACGAGAAGACCAGTTATCAGGGACTTTTCGACTTTATCCGGTACATCGAGAAGTTAAAAAAATACAACACCGACTTCGGTGAGGCTTCCCGCTCCGGGGAACATGACGACGCGGTGCGGATTATGAGCATCCACAAGAGCAAAGGTCTGGAGTTCCCGGTGGTGTTCTTAGCCGGATGCGGGAAGAAATTCAACAGACAGGACGCGAGAGGACGGATCCTGATCGACGAGGAGCTTGGAATCGCAGCGGATTTCTTCGACCCGGAGAAGAAGGTCAAGGCACCGACGTTAAAGAAAAATGTCCTGGCGAGACGGTCAAATCTGGAAAACATGGGCGAGGAGCTTCGTATCCTCTATGTTGCCATGACCCGTGCGAAGGAAAAACTGATCATCACCGCAGGCGACAAGTATATGGACAACAAGCTGGAAAAATGGGGTGGGATCCCGGCTGGCGGCTCGCTGCCGTTTACGATCTTAAGCGCGGCATCCTCCTATCTGGACTGGATCCTGATGGCGTCAAACGGGGCGAAAAACACCCTCGATGTGAAGAATGTTCCGGTGAAGGACCTTCTCGTGGAGGAGGCGAAGAACCAGGAGGAGAAGGCAAAGATCTATCTGGAACTGGAACAGCTGCGGAAAGCGCAGCCGGAGAAAATTCCGGGGCTCATCGGGGTAAAATATCCTTACGCGGCGGACCTTGCGCTGCACGCAAAGATGTCAGTTTCGGAGCTTAAGGAACAGGGGCAGTTTGTGGATGACGCGGAGAGTGCGTTTTTGATTAAGAACGTCAGGGAAAAAGAAGATTCAGAAATTATTGATAAAATGTCTGATACAGCGGCCGAAGAAAAAGCCAGAATAAAGCGTGCCTCCGACCGCGGTACCGCTTACCACCGTGCCCTGGAGCTGATCCACTTCGCGGAAATTTCCGGTTACGATGATATCGTGAAAGAACTCGACCGGATCCGTGAGGAAAAGCGGATGCAGGAGACCGCCATCGATATGGTCTATCCGGGCGTTTTGACGAAGTTTTTCCATTCAGATATTGCAGCCCGCATGAAACAGGCGGACCGGAACGGAAAATTGCGGAAAGAGAGCCAGTTTGTGGTGGGTATCCCTGCACGGGAGATGAACAAGGCGGATTCCGATGCGCTGATCCTGTTACAGGGTATCATCGACGCCTGGTTCGAGGAGGATGACGGTCTCGTACTTGTGGATTACAAGACAGACCGGGTAAAAGAAGGCGGAGAGAATATACTTCTGGACCGCTACCAGATCCAGCTCTTCTACTACGCAAAGGCACTTGCCCAGATCACCGGGAAAAAGGTGAAGGAAGCCGTGATCTACTCTCTGGCGCTGCAGAAAGAGATTCCGGTCCCGATCAATTTATGATAAGATATGATCAAAAACTGCCCGGCACCATAACTAAGGTGCCGGGCAGCGGTTTTTTATGTAACAGGAAATTCTGAGGAATTCCCTGTTACATAAAAAGGCACAAAGATGCGTACTCGCGCGAAGACGTAGATTGTCGCAAGTGACCGCGCGAGGCGCGAGAATGTGCCAAGGTACATTCTTTTTCAAGTTATGAAGTTATCACAAAAAAATTAGTCCGCAATGATCAGCTCTTTTGCATACGGCAGAGTCCCGATCCAGTCACAGAAGGTATGCCACTCCACAAGCTTGTGAGCCTTTCTCGCATGATAAATATTGACGAGTGTCTCATAGTTCATCGTGCAGGTGCGCATCTGGTTGTAGCTGGACGGGAGAAGCTGGATCATGTCGTACCAGTCCTCCTTATTTTTTCCCTCGTTCATGTATTTCAGACGGATCTGCTCAAGGCGGTCTACAACGGTCTGCATGTAAGCGAGAGTGTCCGGAGTCATATGGTCATGGCTGAAATCATCGATGTCGAACGGCTTGGAGTGGATTTTATGCATGGTGCTTGTGGAGTTTGCAACAGTCGCCACTTTGTAGGTGTCATATTCCTTCCACCAGTAGAGCGGAGCCGTAATATCCACGGATACAAAGATCTGGCGGATAAACTTTCTGTGGTCGCTTCCAGCCATGCGGAGACGCTTCGCAAGATCGAGATCGTTCGGTCCAAAGACAAAATCTCCGTCCTCATTATAGCTGCTGTCCATACGTCCCCAGCTGTTCATCGGGTTTCTTGCGCCGCGCATGGCATTTTCAAAGTTCATGACGCTTGTGCGTTCAAATTTTATCATAATGTGTTCTCTCCTTGGTTAAAGTCTGGCGAAAAGCAGTCCGGTGCTTCCGAGCACCGTCCACACCGCCGGATGCATTCCCATTATAACGGCTTTTTTTTGTATACACAAGATGAAAACTTGCCAATCACAGAGAAATTCATTATAATAGGGATTCGAAAAAAAGAATGGACTTCGGCGTGTGCCGGTTGAACGGAGGACAAAATGAAAAACGACTATATCGTCTGCGTCTGCGGAGACGCGAGCCGGGCGGCTTACCTCATAAAGGGAGAAAAAAACGTGCTCTTTGACGCCGGAATGGCATATTCTGCGGACAAAATGATCGAAAATATAAAACGGGAACTGGGAGACAGGCCATTAGACGCGGTTCTCCTGTCCCATTCCCATTATGACCATATTTCCGGTGTCCCGTTTCTCAGAAAGGAATGGCCGGATCTTGTGGTCTATGGAAGTGCTTACGCAAAGAAGATCCTGGAAAAACCGTCAGCAAAAAAGACGATGCGTGAACTCTCCGACGCGGCAGCGCAGGGGGCCGGACTTACAAAAGCCCCGGACTACCGGGATGAAGATCTTGTGGTAGACAAGGTCGTAAAAGAGGGAGATATCCTGGATTTCGGTGATCATAAGATCACGGTATTCGAGACACCGGGACACACGAAATGTTCCCTGTCCTACATGGTAGACCATGATGTGATCTTTGCGAGTGAGACTGTGGGTGTGACCACCAGCGAGGTTTACATGCCATGCTATCTTGTAGGGTATCAGATGTCTCTGGACGCGGTGGAAAAGCTGCGCCGTGCGGGAGCAAAAAGGATATTCATCACCCATGTGGGGATCCTGACACCGGAGGACGCAGGGACAGCGCTGCTTCCGGGATTAAAGAAGGAAGAATTTTCCGCGGACCGGGTATGGGATTATCTGGAAGCGGGATTAAAACGGACAAAAGATGAGATCGTTGAGATCATCAGGAAATACCCCACAGAGGAAGAGCAGCTGAAAATCATGCTCGCAACATACCATAAAGGCGTAAAGCAGGAAGAACAGCCGGATTTTGCGTTTCTCTTAAACGCGGCGGCGACATTGAAGGTCATCCGGCGGGAATGCATGAATGACGCGGATCCAGAACGATAAAATGTTAAACAATGTAATAAACAGCGTAACTGCTGCCGGGGACCAGGAAAAAAACTGTCGGTGCAGGTTCAGCAGGCGAAGGTACGGAACAGTTACGAAACGGCAGGATATAAAGGAGGAAACAGCCATGAATATCATTGCGGCAGTAGATAAACACTGGGCCATTGGAAACAGAGGGAAACTCCTGGTGACGATCCCGGATGACCAGAAGCTTTTCCGTGAGGAGACAAAGGGAAAAGTGATCGTCATGGGAAGAAAGACACTGGAAAGTCTTCCGGCAGGACAGCCATTGGCAGGACGAAAAAATGTGGTCCTCACGAGAGATGAGGCGTACAAAGTAAAAGGATGCGAGATCTTTCATAATTTAAAGGATGCCATGGAATTCTTAAAGCAGTTCAAGTCGGAGGACATCTACATCATTGGCGGCGCTGAAATTTACGAGGCATTCCTCCCGTACTGCGACACAGCCCACATCACATGGATCGATTACGAGTACATGGCGGACACCTGGCTTCCGAACCTGGATAAAGACCCGGACTGGGAAGTTACAGCGGACAGCGATGAGCAGACATATTTTGATCTCTGCTATGAATTCCGCAGATATGAGCGGATTGGAAAAAAAGCGCTGGAACTGGGAGAAGTCTAGAAATTGTCAGGTACAGCTGCAGAAAAGAAGTGGGCTTGTGAAAATAATCGTAACGATTCCGTACCTTCATAGTTACGTGCAAAAATCCATTCCAGATCAGCTTCGCTGATGGGATTTTTGTCTTCCAGCCTATGTTTTCTTACGGTCAGCGCAGCAAGTGCGCAGAACTACTGAACAGTTACAAATAATCACTGCGTTACAGGAAAGTGATACAGAAGTACAGAAAAATAAAGGAAACTATGTTGCGCATCCAGGCAAAAGATGATAAAATATCTCTAATATTGCCGTATTGCTGTAAGAACAGCGGGCAATAAGTGTGTGTGAATGGTCTGATATCCGAAAACACATCGGAGTCAGATCTGCAATCAGTGTGTGATGGATGAGAAAGCAGCCATTGTGCTGCAATCGTATGATTTCTGTGCCGAAAATCTCAGGTGCAGAAAGACTCAGGAAACAGGAGGTATGGGATATGTATCCTATTTTAGAGGCAAAAAAGCTTGCAGATAAGATCTATCTGATGGTCGTAAAAGCCCCGAGAATTTCCGCGAACTGCAAACCGGGTGAGTTTGTGATCGTGAAGATGGATGAGAAGGGCGAGCGCATTCCGCTTACGATCTGTGATTATGACCGTGAGAAGGAGACGATCACCATCGTATTCCAGACAGTGGGCGCGTCCACAGAGCGTATGTCCGCGTTACAGGCCGGAGATTCCTTCCGCGACGTTGTCGGGCCGCTTGGAAATCCGTCTGATTTCGTAAAAGAAGATATCGAAGAATTAAAGAAGAAAAAATATCTGTTCGTTGCGGGCGGTGTCGGAACCGCTCCGGTATACCCGCAGGTAAAATGGTTAAAGGAACATGGGATCGATGTTGATGTCATCATGGGATCCAAGACAAAGGATCTGCTGATCCTTGAGGAGGAGATGAAGGCTGTTGCCGGAAATCTCTATGTGACAACAGATGACGGCTCTTACGGACACAAGGGAATGGTTACCGAGGTCATCAAGGATCTTGTAAACAATCAGGGTAAGAAATACGATGTCTGTGTTGCAATCGGACCGATGATTATGATGAAATTCGTATGTCTTCTCACAAAAGAACTTGAGATTCCGACAGTCGTAAGCTTAAACCCGATCATGGTAGACGGAACCGGTATGTGCGGTGCCTGTCGTGTGACCGTAGACGGCAAGGTGAAATTCGCCTGCGTAGACGGACCGGAATTTGACGGACATGCCGTAAACTTCGACGAAGCAATGAAACGTCAGCAGATGTATAAGACTGAGGAAGGCCGTGCACTTTTAAAACTCCGTGAGGGCGATACCCACCACGGCGGATGCGGTAACTGCAGCGAATGATCGGTGATATGGAGGAAATGACATGGATGGAATGAAAAAAGTCCCGGTAAGAGAGCAGGAGCCGAAGGTTCGCGCAACGAACTTTGAGGAAGTCTGCTATGGATATAATGAAGAAGAGGCAGTCGCAGAGGCGTCCAGATGCTTAAACTGCAAAAACGCGAGATGTGTACAGGGATGTCCGGTTAAGATCGATATCCCGGCATTCGTAAAAGAAGTAAAAGAAGGAAATTACGCAGAGGCTGCAAAGGTCATCGGCAGATCCTCCGCGCTTCCGGCTGTCTGCGGACGTGTCTGCCCGCAGGAGAGCCAGTGCGAGGGCCAGTGTGTCCGCGGCATCAAGGGCGAGGCTGTCTCCATCGGTAAGCTCGAGCGTTTCGTAGCTGACTGGTCCAGAGAGAACGGTGTTGTTCCGGAGAAGCCGGAGAAGACAAACGGCATCAAGGTCGCTGTCATCGGTTCTGGTCCGTCCGGTCTTACCTGTGCAGGTGATCTCGCGAAATTTGGATATGAGGTAACGATCTTTGAGGCACTTCACGAGCCGGGCGGAGTTTTAACCTACGGTATCCCGGAATTCCGTCTCCCGAAACAGGGTGTCGTACAGCCGGAGATCGAGAACGTGAAGAAGCTCGGTGTTGATATTGAGACAAACGTAATTATCGGTAAGTCTGTAACGGTCGACGAGCTGATGGACGAGGAGGGCTACAAGGCAGTCTTCATCGGTTCCGGTGCAGGTCTTCCAAGATTCATGGGAATCCCGGGCGAGAACGCGAACGGTGTATTTTCCGCGAATGAGTACCTTACAAGAAGCAATCTGATGAAGGCATTCCGCGATGATTATGATACTCCGATCGCAGCAGGAAAGAAGGTTGCTGTTGTCGGCGGCGGAAACGTAGCGATGGATGCAGCGAGAACAGCACTCCGTCTCGGTGCGGAGGTTCATATCGTATACAGAAGAAGTGAGGCTGAGCTTCCGGCAAGAGCGGAGGAAGTTCACCACGCAAAGGAAGAGGGAATCATCTTCAACCTCTTAACGAACCCGACGGAGATCCTGACTGATGAAAAGGGCTGGGTTAAGGGCATGACCGTAAGAAAGATGGAACTCGGCGAGCCGGATGCATCCGGAAGACGCCGTCCGGTAGAGATCGAAGGTTCCGACTACACCATCGATGTTGATACCGTCATTATGGCTCTCGGCACTTCCCCGAATCCGCTGATTTCCTCCACAACAGGCGGACTTGAGATCAACAAGCACAGATGCATCGTTGCAGATGAGGCGAATGGCCAGACATCCCGCGAGGGTGTATTCGCAGGTGGAGATGCCGTAACCGGTGCCGCTACCGTAATTCTCGCCATGGAGGCAGGAAAAGCAGGAGCGCGCGGAATCCATGAGTATCTGAGCGGTAAGAAAGCGGAATAATAAAAAGCAGGCTGTATACCGGGTCCGCTGACGTGGTCCGGCTGCGGGTGCGTAAATCATAATTATATAGAGAGCTGCCGTTGGAAGGGGATTCTTCCGCTGGCGGCTCTTTATGCTTATACCAGGGGTAAAAGGTCAGAAGTCAGACGCGAGCCTGCCTGTAGGAGGATTTTTGACCTTGGGACCCGGCCGGAGCGAAGCGAAGACGTGGGAGCACGCAGTGCGGAGCAATTCGGTATAGGAAATAGAGAAAACGGAGGAAAAAGAACATGAGCAGTCCCATGACCCAGGAACAGCGCTACATAAAAATGACAGAGACACCGATTTCACGGCTGATCCCGAGCCTTGCGGTACCAACGATCATCAGCATGCTGGTGACATCCATCTACAACATGGCGGACACCTTTTTCGTGAGCCAGATCAGCACCAGCGCATCGGCCGCTGTGGGTGTCAGCTATTCCCTTATGGCCATGATCCAGGCCCTGGGATTTACCCTCGGAATGGGAAGCGGAAACTATCTATCGAGAGTCCTCGGAAGCCGGGATACGGAAAAAGCGGAGCGGATTGCCTCCACGGGATTTTACTCCGCAATTTTTGTGGGACTTCTGTTTGCGCTGATCTGCCTTCCGAATCTTGACCGGGTGGTGCGGCTTTTAGGAGCTACCGATACCATCGCGCCATATGCGAAGGATTATGCCAGATACATTTTGATCGCGGCTCCGGTGATGACGGGAGCATTATCCATGAATAACCTTTTAAGATTTCAGGGACTGGCGGTTTACTCCATGATCGGGATCACCACCGGAGGAATCTTAAATATGATTTTAGACCCGATCTTTATTTTCGGTCTGGACCTCGGAATTTCCGGCGCGGCGCTGGCAACAGCGATAAGCCAGTGCATCAGCTTCGGGATCCTGTTTTTCCAGAGCTTATTAAGAAAAGATTGTGTCCATTTAAAGCCGGGAAAGATCACACTCTCCCTTTCACTCTACGGAGAGATCCTCCACGGAGGAATCCCATCCCTCTGCCGTCAGGGCGTTGCAAGTATTGCCACTGCGGCATTAAACCTTGCGGCAAACCCCTTCGGGGACGCGGCAATCGCGGCACTTTCGATCGTGAGCCGCTACATGATGTTTATCGGCTCCGCCATGATCGGATTCGGGCAGGGCTTCCAGCCGGTGTGCGGATTCAACTTCGGAGCGAAGCGGTATGACCGTGTGCTGGAGTCCTTCTGGTTCTGTGTGAAGGTTTCAGCGGTATTTCTGATGACACTGGCGGTTGTAAGCTTTATCGGCGCGCCGCAGATCATGCGGGTGTTCCGGAAGGAGGATCTTGACGTGATCGAGATTGGAACCTGGGCGATGCGGTTCCAGTGCCTTACCCTGCCGCTTTCCGCCTGGATCATCATGTCCAACATGCTGACCCAGACCATCGGATACGGATTCCGGGCGTCCTTTGTCGCTGCAGGCCGTCAGGGACTGTTCCTGATCCCGACCCTGTTCGTTCTTCCGGTCCGGTTTGGAATCCGTGGGCTGCAGTGGTGCCAGCCGGTGGCGGATGCTCTGACGTTTGTGCTGGGAGCGGTGATCGTACTTGGGATTTTGAAGGAGCTGAAAGGAAAAGCAGCGGAAGCGGATAAAGAACCGCGGAATGTGGCCTGAATATAGATTTTTGAGTGAAAATATGTATGAAGAAAGGGAGAGCAGCGATGCTCTCCCTAAATATTATATTTAAGCTAAAAGTCCCATAAAATAAGGATTTTTTAGAACTTTCCTTCATCAGCAGCCTGCTGTACGGAAACAGCAACAGCAACTGTCGCACCAACCATCGGGTTGTTGCCCATACCGATCAGACCCATCATCTCAACGTGAGCCGGAACGGAGGAGGAACCTGCGAACTGTGCGTCAGAGTGCATACGGCCCATGGTATCTGTCATACCGTAGGAAGCCGGACCTGCTGCCATGTTATCCGGGTGAAGGGTACGGCCTGTGCCGCCGCCGGATGCTACGGAGAAGTACTTCTTGCCTTTTTCTACGCATTCCTTTTTGTATGTACCTGCAACCGGATGCTGGAAACGTGTCGGGTTTGTGGAGTTACCGGTGATGGAAACGTCTACGCCCTCTTTCCACATGATTGCAACGCCCTCTGTTACGTCGTTAGCACCGTAGCAGTTTACCTTTGCACGCGGGCTCTCCGGATCTGTGGAGTAGCATTTGCGGAATACTTCCTCAACCTCGCCGGTATAGTAGTTCATTTTTGTCTCAACATATGTGAAGCCGTTGATACGGGAGATGATCTGTGCCGCATCTTTTCCAAGACCGTTTAAGATAACGCGGAGCGGTTTTTTACGAACCTTGTTTGCTTTCTCTGCGATACCGATCGCGCCCTCAGCAGCAGCGAAAGATTCGTGTCCTGCGAGGAAGCAGAAGCAGTCGGTCTCTTCCTCAAGGAGCATCTTACCGAGGTTACCATGTCCAAGACCTACTTTTCGCTGGTCAGCAACGGAACCCGGGATACAGAAAGCCTGAAGACCTTCACCGATCGCAGCAGCAGCGTCTGCGGCACGGCGGCAGCCTTTCTTGATCGCGATCGCAGCGCCTACCGTGTAAGCCCAGCATGCGTTCTCAAAGCAGATCGGCTGGATCTTCTTTACCTGATCATATACGTTAAGGCCAGCATCCTTTGTGATCTTCTCAGCTTCTTCGATGGATGCGATGCCATAGCTGTTTAATACGGAATTGATCTTGTCAATTCTTCTCTCATAGGATTCAAATAATGCCATTTTATTCTCCTTCTTCCATTAAACCTCACGGAAATGTCACGTCAGTTATTCTTTGTGAAAACGGGAAACGCGAACTCCGCGCTGCTCCGTTTGCGTAGCGTAAAATTTCCCACAAGGCGTGAAATTTTACTTTACTCCTGACGCGGATCAATGATCTTCACTGCATCTGCTACGCGGCCGTACTGTCCTTTTGCCTTCTCGTAAGCAGTTGTCGGATCGTCGCCTTTTTTGATGAAGTCAGTCATCTTGCCAAGATTTACGAACTGGTAGCCGATGATCTGGTCCTCAGCGTCAAGAGCGATACCGGTTACATAGCCTTCAGCCATCTCAAGATAACGCGGTCCCTTCTTTAAAGTACCGTACATGGTGCCAACCTGGGAACGGAGACCTTTACCGAGGTCCTCAAGGCCTGCGCCGATCGGAAGACCTTCTTCGGAGAATGCACTCTGAGTTCTTCCGTAAACGATCTGGAGGAAGAGCTCTCTCATTGCTGTATTGATCGCATCACAGACAAGGTCGGTGTTTAATGCTTCGAGGATCGTTCTGCCCGGAAGGATCTCTGCTGCCATAGCTGCGGAGTGGGTCATACCGGAACATCCGATGGTTTCTACAAGTGCTTCCTGAATGATACCCTCTTTTACATTCAGGGTCAGCTTACAGGCACCCTGCTGCGGAGCACACCAGCCAATACCGTGTGTCAGACCGGAAATATCTTTGATTTCCTTAGACTGTACCCATTTCGCTTCCTCCGGGATCGGAGCTGCGCCATGGTTCACGCCCTGCGCAACCGTGCACATCTGTTCTACTTCATGTGAATAAATCATGTTGAGACTCCTTTCAATATATGGTTCTTAATGCTCGTTAAAAAAATCACATCATACCCGTTTCATTTTCTCACAAAAATCATGTTTCGTCCATACCTTTTTCCAAAATATTCAAATTTTGAGAAGTAATTTTAACAGAAATCGGAGCTATGACAGGACAGCAGAACCCGGGATTTCTTATAGTGGAATGAGTTTTATATCTCGGAAAATCATGTTCTAAATATGTCTTGGCACATCCATATGCCTGGCATAGATGTTCGCGGCGGCAAGCAATTTCATACTGGTATGCATTGCAGATTACTGTACACGGGAAGGAATTTTCAGTTCAGAAAATTCCGTACAGGACAGTGGTGGGAGTGGATTTTGCCGATTTGGCATGCGGCATCTTTTTGAAAGGAAAATCATTGTAAACCAGACATTTCAGCGTTATACTAAAAGGAACGTAACTTCGTCTTCCTGGATGTTCAGATCCTGGGAGCACATAAACGGAGGTGGATAAATGGATCCTCAAAAAAATGATCTGACAGAACAGGAAGAACTGAAAATTCTCGGAGAGATCCTGGAAGCGTACATCGACACACCGATCGAAAAAGACGCATTTCTGATCAGTGATCTCGGGCTTGATTCCTTCCTGATCGTATACTTTATATCGGAAGTGGATGACCGGTTCGGCGTGACGATTGAGATGCCGGAACATGTGGAATATATGACGGTCCAGGACGTGCTGGATCAGCTGAATCAGAAAAACTGACTGCCTGAAAATTGCGGACAGCATCAAATTCTAGAACAACTGCCGAAGAAAATTTTGGCTGGTGTCTATGAAAAACATAAACGGCAGCTGATTTTGGACATGCGGGGAAAACAGGCAGGAAATATACAGGAGCATACATATGGAAAAAACACTTGAAGAAAAGAAGGAACTTGCGGCAAAAGTGATTGCGGCATTAAAAAAAGAATACCCGGATGCCGGCTGCACCCTGGATTACAACGAGGCGTGGAAACTTTTAGTCAGTGTCCGTCTTGCGGCTCAGTGTACCGACGCCAGAGTCAATGTGGTAGTCCAGGATCTCTACAAAAAGTTTCCGGATGTGAAGGCATTGGCGGAAGCAGATGTGGACGAGATCGAGGAGATCGTCCGCCCCTGTGGCCTTGGAAGAAGCAAGGCCCGGGACATCAGCGCCTGCATGAAGATTCTTTACGAGCAGTATCACGGAAACGTACCGGACGATTTCGATGCCCTCTTAAAGCTTCCGGGCGTTGGAAGAAAGAGTGCAAACCTTATTATGGGGGATGTATTCGGAAAACCGGCGATCGTCACTGATACCCACTGTATCCGCCTGACGAACCGGATCGGTCTTGTGGACGGGATCAAGGAGCCGAAAAAAGTGGAGATGGCTCTCTGGAAGATCATCCCGCCGGAAGAGGGCAATGATTTCTGCCACAGACTTGTAGAACATGGCCGGGCTGTCTGTACAGCGCGGACGAAACCGTACTGTGACAAATGCTGTCTGGCAGAATTTTGTGAGAAGAACGGAGTGGAGTAAAGAGACATGGAGATAAAGACAGGAATTTCATTGCAGACAAAGCAGCAGCTTTCGCAGCTTCAGGTAGAGTCTCTGAATATTCTGGCAATGTCCATGACGGAGTTAAAGGATTTTCTGCAGAATGAGGAGATCGAAAATCCGCTGGTGGAATATACATCGGGAAAAGAAGAAGCAGCGCCGATTACCTATAAAGAGACGGAACGGTTTTACAATGGTACAGACCGGGATGAGAGAAGGGAAAATGAGCTGTACGAGATTGAGGACAGCGAGAAATCATTGGAAGACCTTGTGAATACGCAGCTCCAGTGGGAGCAGATCGGGGAGACGGAACGAAAGATCGTGGACTTCTGTATCCAGTCCCTGGAACAGAGTGGATATCTGATGATTCCGCCTAAAGATATTGCGAAAGATCTTGGAGTTGCGGAAGAACAGGTGGAGGAAGTTCTCTCTATGTTGAAGGAGCTGGAGCCGCAGGGACTCTTTGCGTCAGGACTTGAAGAATGTCTTCTGATGCAGGTTCGTGGGATGGACGAGGAAGAACTCCTGTCCGACATAATAAGGAACCATCTCCAAGACATCGCGGAAGGAAAGATCAGCACGATCTCGCGGGGCTTGAAAATCTCTTCAGCAGAGGTGAGAAAACTGATCCATGTGATCAAGAACTTAAATCCGCGCCCATTAAATGGGATCGGCGGTGAGAAAGCCCAATATATTCTCCCGGATGTGATCCTGGAGTTTCAGGATGGGCAGTGGAACATCGAACTGAATGATAAATGGACTGGAAATCTCCAGGTCAGCGATTTCTACATTCATATGATGGAGATCGCCCAGGATGAGGAATTAAAATCATATTTTGAGAATAAACTGCGCAGAGCCCGCTTTATTATGAACGCGGTGGAGCAGCGCAGAACAACAATTTTGGGAATCACACGGGAAATCCTGAAACGACAGGAAGATTATTTCCTCGGAAAAGGTCAGCTGAAACCGATGACACTGGAGGATATCGGCGATGTACTGGAGATCCACAAATCCACGGTCAGCCGCGCGATCCGTGACAAATATCTGAGAGTGCCGTCGGGATGTGTCCTGTTCCGCAGCTTATTTACGACTGGAATCGTCTCATCGGACGGAAACGGCGATGTGAGCAGAAATACAGTAAAGACAAAGCTGAAAGAACTGGTTGCGGCGGAGGATAAGAAAAAGCCCTGGAGCGATGAACAGCTCGCGGGTCTCTTACAGGATGCAGGAATGCCGATATCGAGAAGAACCGTTGCCAAGTACCGGATGGAGCTTGGAATTGGAGGCGTGTTCCAGAGAAAAGATGGATAAGGGTAACTGTTCAGTAGGTCTGCGCACTTGCTGCGCTGACCGTAAGAAAACTTGGGCTGGAAGGTAAAAATCCCATCGGCGCAGCCGATCTGGAATGGATTTTTGTATGTAACTGTGAGGGTACTGAACAGTTACGGATAAAAATGGGGCTGCCGTCTCAGTGATATATGAATATCGCTGAGCGGCAGCCCCTGATCATTTACATGGTCTCATTTTCAAATTTTTCCGTATACTTCTTCTGGATCAGATCCACTAACTCCGGTGCCTTTCCTCCGATCGGAGTGCCATTCATCTCGCAGGCCGGGGAGCAGAATTTTGTGGAGCTAGAGACAATGATCTCGTCGGCATCCATGAGTTCTGCCATGGTAAATGGTGTCTCGTCGACGATGATTCCGTTATCCTTGCAGATCTGGATGATGTGCATTCTTGTGATTCCAGGTAAAATATAGTGGTCTGTCGGGTGGGTCTTAAATACGCCGTCCTTGATGATGGAGACGTTGCTGTGGGCGCACTCAGTGACGATATCGCCGCGGTGGAAGACACATTCGCCGCATCCGAGGGACTCCGCTTTCTCTGCAGCCATGACGTTGACAAGAAGGTTCAGAGTCTTGATATTGCAGTGCAGGAAACGCGTATCCTCCATATCAGTGAGCTTTAAGCGTTTGCCGGAGTCGGCCGGTTTTCCAGGTTTCATGAAGATCCAGAGATTCGGCTTTGTTCCTTTTTCCGGGAACTGGTGCTGACGGATACCGGTTCCCCGGGTCATCTGCCAGTAGATGAAGATATCCTTATCGTCCATCTTTGCCAGCATATCATAGAGAATTGCTGCCAGCTCGTCTTTAGTGTAGGGAATATCGATCTTGATCAGACCTGCGCTGTTGAAAAAACGGTCCAGATGATCTTTCAGGGCGAAGATCTTTCCATTTCTTGCCAGCGTTGCCTCGTATACTCCGTCTCCGAAGTAACATGCGCGGTCGTTCATCGGAACGGTCATCTCTTCCAGAGGCCCGAATTTGCCGTTGTAGTAGCCAAGTGTTTTCATTTACATTTCCTCCTGAATTCACGAAAAATTTTTCGGATATAACTGAAATTATTCTATTGCTATCATAGCATGGAACAGGAGGAAAGTAAAGGAAAGAGGAAGAATTTCAGCCAATGTTTTTGGACGTATTGTATAAAACGCCCTATATTTTCCCATTGTCATATGTGAGAATTTCCTGTATAATATAGAATAATTGTAACTGTTCAGTAGGTCTGCGCATTTACTGCGCTGACCGTAAGAAAAATTAGGCTGGAAGGCAAAAATCCTATCGGCACAGCCGATTTGGAATGGATTTTTGCGCGTAACTGTGAGGGTACTGAACGGTTACGCGTAATTATGAAAATCTTGCAGGGCGGAAGCAAAGCAGCTTTTCGCGGCATGGCGGCAGATATCTGGAAAAGATCTGTCGCATAAATAAAATCAGGAAAGTGCAGGGAGTTACCAATGAACATCAGTATGAACCCAAACGGCGAACTGTACCAGTCTGCTGTCAACGCGCCGGGAACGATCGAGATCCCGGAGAGTTTTTTAAATGAGGCACGTCAGTTCCGGGAATTGAATATGCGTTACACATGTGCGATCCGGGAAGTGAAGACGAAATTAGAGGTATTGAACGATGATCTGGCGATTCGGAATCAGAGAAACCCGATCCAGATGATCAAATCCAGGGTGAAGAAGCCGGAGAGTATTATTGAGAAGCTTCACCGCCGCGGTTTCCCGATCTCCGTAAAATCGGTACGGGAGAACCTTTACGATGTGGCGGGGATCCGCGTGATCTGTTCCTTCGTGGACGATATCTATACGGTGGCTGAGATGTTAGCACGCCAGGATGATATCAATGTCCTTATGGTAAAGGATTATATCCGATGCCCGAAGGTCAACGGATACCGCAGTTACCATATGATCATCGAGGTTCCGGTATTCTTTTCCGACCGGAAAGAAAATATGCGCGTGGAGGTCCAGATCCGGACCATCGCGATGGATTTCTGGGCTAGTCTTGACCACCAGATGAAGTATAAGAAAGATGTGGAAGATGCAAGTGAGATCAGTGAAGAGCTGAAGGAATGCGCTGAGGTGATCGCGCAGACAGATCTAAAGATGCTGTCGCTCCGCCGGAAGATCGAGGACCGGGAGAGTAAGGAAAATCTGCTCCAGTTCGATAAGGATCCGATGTAAGGAGCGGTTCGGGGACTGCGGAAGCGTAAAGTCCACAGCAGTCCCGATAAGGTATAACTTAATAGAGATAGCAGCACAGGGTTTCGGTGATACGGAACCCTGTTTTTTTGTACAGGGTGAGAGCCGGGGCGTTGCCGCCGGATACCTGGAGAAGGACCGGGCGTGGGGCAGTATTGTCAGCAGCGGCACCTGCGCTTCTCACGTCTGAAATATGGTACGAAGTTTCCGGCGAAAGTGGTGAATGCTCGATGGCGGCTGCGTTACCGTTCAGCAACTGTGCAAGTACTGTACTTAAAAACTTTGTCCCATATCCCTTACCGCGGAAGGATTTTTCCACTTCAAAGCCATAGAGGTAGTAGTGGGAAGGGAAGACGGAGAAGTTGATAACGGCGTGGTCAGAGTGAAAGCGGAGAGTCAGAGTGCCGTCAAGATTCAGACATTCAGAGTGAATATCAGCAATTAAATCAGGGGCACTGACATCGGATCCTGTCTGGCTGGAGTGGCAGTCAATGATGGAAAAGTTTTCTGGCAGCAGCTTCATCATATGTTCTTCGGAATTCATTTCTGCTCCGATCGCCTCCAGAACGGCAGCAGCGGCAGAATTTCTCTTATCCGCATAAAAAATCAACTCCGAATCTTCCGGAAGTTCATCGATTCCCGCATCCAGAAGCCCAGAAAAGTGTCCATGACCGCGAAACTCCGGATCCGTGAAGGCAGAGCATTCATAGAGCAGGCCCTCTATAGGGATAAAAGCGATGGCGGAGACGATGGAACCGTCGTGTTCAAAATAGAGAAAGAGATCAGCCTCATCAAACGGGAACGAAAGTCTGGTTCCGTCAGAATCGGTGCATTTATTTACCATGGTTTGGAGCTGTCTGATCTGGGAAGAATCAAGGGAATGGACCCTGTGTAATTTCATAAAAAAATCCTCCTGAAAAAGCCGGAAAATTTCCGAAAGTCATTTACTGGAATACCATACTGATCCCGGACAGTGGAATGCTTTGCGGATTGCCAGAGCACGCAGTGCGGAGTGATCCTGTATCGGAGAGAGTAAAAGCTTTTTGTCTCCAATATCATGAACATAAGTATATACAGAAAAATCGACCAATTCAAGAAAAATTCCGTGCTTTTTTCTATTGCCGTTCCGCATAAGCGGTGCTAAAATGGTTGCTAGTCTTTGCGTGAGACAACAAAATGAGGAGGAAACATTATGAAGTACGTGAAGGAAATTGTGATCATCTTCGGGATCACAATGGTCGGAGAACTCTTAAATAAGTTCATTCCGCTTCCGGTACCTGCCGGAGTATATGGTCTGTTCATTCTTCTTGGCGGTCTGTGCAGCGGAATCATTAAGCTCTCTGACGTGGAAGTTACGGGAAACCTGCTTCTGGATCTGATGCCGGTGATGTTTATCCCGGCGGCTGTGGGAATTATTGATAAGATCGAAGAGCTGAAGGCTGTCATGATCCCGATGCTCATCATTACCTTCGTGACCACATTCATCGTCATGTCCATCACCGGAGTGACGGCAGAGTGGATCATCAAGAGACAGAAGAAAGGGGAGAAATAGAGATGCCGTTATATTTTGGAGTATTTGTCAGTCTTTTCGCATACCTGATCGGTATGGAATTAAAGAAGAAATTCGGCTGGCCGGTGTTAAATCCGCTGCTTGTGGCGATCATTCTCGTAATCGCGTTTTTAAAGGCCACGGGGATCACCTACACGGATTATAATGAGGGAGCGTCCTATATCAGCTATTTTCTGACCCCGGCGACGGTATGCCTTGCGATCCCGCTTTACAAGCAGCTGGAACTGTTGAAGAGAAACTTGACGGCTGTTGCGACGGCGATCACCGCGGGTGTCATCGGAAGCGTTGTCAGCGTCTATGTGATGTCCATGATCTTTAAGCTGGAACATGTGCACTATGTATCCCTGCTTCCGAAGTCCATCACCACAGCGATCGGAATGGGCGTATCTGAGGAAGCAGGTGGGATCGTGACCATGACCATCGTGAGCATCATCATCACAGGAATTCTTGGAAATATCGTTGCGGACGGCTGGTTCAAGCTCATCGGAATCAAGGAGCCGATCGCGAAAGGCCTGGCACTGGGAACATCCGCCCATGCTATTGGAACAGCAAAGGCCCTGGAGCTTGGTGAAGTGGAAGGTGCCATGAGCAGCCTGTCTATCGCGGTAGCAGGACTTATGACGGTTGTGAGCGTGCCGATCATGTCGGGATTGATCTGATCGTTAGACGTATTTTTATAGCTGTATTGGTCCGACCAATAAATGGAGAAATGTGTCCTGAATGCATGAACCTGCGCAAATGTGTAAGCTGCTGTATGTGGCTGTGCGGGGCAAATCAATGTATCAGGGCACATTCTTTTACATACGAAATATACCAACATTGAATTCTGTCACTGGTGAACATTCATGACCTTTGCTTCGTGATGAACGGAGTGGGGGGCCACGCAATAATTTGAGAAAAAATTAAAAATGGGATGGATTTTTGCGCGGGATTGTGCAAAAATTAGATCATGAAAAAGATCTGATTTAAGAAGGAGAGAAAGCCATGGCTGAGAGTGTAAAGAAACGTTCAGAGATCGAAGAACAGGATACCTGGAAACTGGAGGACATGATCGAATCACTGGAAAAGTTCGAGGAACTCATGGACGGTGTGGAGGAGCGGATCCAGGAGTATGAGGCATACCGGAAAAAACTTGGAAACTCCGCGGAATACCTGAAGAACTATCTGACATATGATGAGTCTGTGGACGAGACACTTTCTCTCCTTTATGCGTATGCGATGCAGAGGCGGGACCAGGATACCTCCGTCAGCGAGAACCAGGCGCTGGTGTCGAGAGTCCAGTCCTTGGCTGTGAAAGCGATGGCGGCATCTTCCTTCGCGGATCCGGAGATTTTAAGTATCCCGGATGAGAAGATGGCAGAATTTCTTGCATCTCCGGAGCTTGCCCACTATAAGAAACAGCTGGAACGGCTGCTGGCGAAAAAGGCTCACAGGTTATCGGAGAAGGAGGAGGCGATCTTAGCTGCCGCCTCCGAGATCTCGGGAACTCCATCATCGGTGTTTGCCCTGTTCAACAACGCGGATCTGAAATTTGAGCCGGTGAAGGATGAAAACGGGGAGCTGGTGGATGTGACCCACGCGAGATACGGAAAGCTCATCGAGAGCAGGGACAGGAGTGTCCGCGAGGCAGCGTTCCATTCCCTGTACGCCTCCTACCGTCAGTTCGCAAATACCGTTGCCGCAAACTATGAGGGAAATGTCAAACAAGGAAATTTCTATGCGAGAATGAGAAAATATCCGTCCGCAAGAGCCATGTACCTGGCGGGGAATGAGATCCCGGAAAAGGTTTACGACAACCTGATCGAGTCCGTCCATAACGCTCTGCCGCTGATGCACCGGTACATGAAATTCAGAAAGAGCTATATGAATGTCTCTGAGCTCCACATGTATGATCTCTATGTGCCGCTGACGGAAGATTATGAGAAGACCTACACCTACAAGGAGGCGCAGGAGCTGATCTTAAAGGCGCTGAAGCCGTTAGGAGAGGAGTATCTGAATCTCCTGAGAACAGGATTTGAGAACCGCTGGATCGACGTCTATGAGAATGAGGGAAAAAGAAGCGGCGCGTACTCCAACAGCGCTTACGGCGTTCATCCGTATGTGCTGATGAGCTTTGATGGGACATTGAATTCTGTCCTCACGCTGGCCCATGAGATGGGGCATTCCATCCACTCCTGGTATTCCAACGCGAACCAGAGCTACACCTACGCAGGATACAGGATCTTTGTGGCTGAGGTGGCCTCCACCTGCAATGAGATCCTGCTCTTAAACTACATGATCAACGAGGCAAAGGACAGAAAAGAGAAGTTTTATCTGGTGAACCAGCTTGCGGAACGGTTCCGCACGACACTTTTCCGTCAGGCCCTGTTCGCGGAGTTCGAGTGGGAGACTTATAAGCTTTCCTGGAATGGAACTCCGCTCACAAAAGATTTGCTCTGTGGTCTTTACCATGAGCTGAATTCGGAGTATTATGGGAAAGAGACCGTGATCGACTCCGACATCGACCACGAGTGGGAGCGGATCCCGCACTTTTACATGCAGTTTTATGTGTACCAGTACGCCACCGGATTTTCGGCGGCGATGGCCATCGCGAGACGGATCCTGGCAGGCGACCCGGAGACGAAGGAAGGCTATTTCCGCTTCTTAAAAGGCGGTTGTTCCAGGACACCGGTGGAATTACTGAAGCTTGTAGGTCTTGACATGGAAGAGCCGGAGGTTGTGAATGAGGCTGTGAAGGTGTTTAAAGATCTGCTGGATGAGATGGAAGAGCTGGCGTAAAAAAATAAGTTTGGAAAAAGCGATTCTGGCCTGTGCCAACGCAGTGCGGGCCAGAGCTTATCAATTATGAAATCAGAGTTCAGTGTTTGCCGATCAAGAGATAGAGATTCGGCATGAGGGGAAGAGGCGAGTAGTTATGAGTATTTATGAGGCAATTTTTAACCGGTGTTCCGTCAGAGAATACCGGATGGAAAAGATTGAGCCGGAGAAGCTGGAGGGGCTGAAACGGTACCTGAAGAATGTGGCGCTTTTAGACGAGGAAAAGCCGGTGGAATTTGAGATCGTGGACAACATCGACAAAAAGCAGAAGGTCCACGGACTCTGGAAGACGGAAGCGCCGTATTACCTTGCGATATATTGCGGTGACGACCGCCTTTCCATGCGAAATGCCGGGTACACAGCAGAGCAGGCAGTCCTCTACCTTACATCGAAGGAACTCGGAACCTGTTATCTCGGAGCGACAAAAGCAGGGGAGGATAAAAAAGACGGACTGAAGCGTTTCCTCGTGATCGCCTTCGGCAAAGCATCCGCAAAGCCGTTCCGCGATTCGTCCATGGCCCACAGAAACTCCCTGGCAGCTCTCTGTGCCTTCAAGGATGAACCGGGAGAACAGGTAAAGTCGATCCTCCGCGCCGCCCGCCTCGCCCCGTCCTCCTTCAACTCCCAGCCCTGGCGCTTCGTCGTTTACTCCGACCGCCTCTACATCTTCATGAAAAAAGCCGCCCCATTCTCCGGAAAAGGAGCGAAGGCCTTCAAGGAGTTCAACATGGGAATCATGCTGTCACATATCATGCTGGCAGCAGAGGAATACTGGATGAACATGGAGACGCTGGTGGAGGAGCAGTTTGCGAAGAAGGATTATAAGAATGGGGAGTATGTCTGTACGATTGTGTTTCATAGTTGAGGGAAGAAAATAGAAAATAACAGGATGCGGCATCTGGTGTAAATACTGGGTGCCGCTTTTATGTATACTTATTTCATAAAGTCATATACGGCAAATCGTCCTCAACTTGAGGACGATTTGTACGGATGTAAACACTGCTTTATTTTTCTTTATTTCTGAAATAAATCACTATAAGTTTCCATACATGCAAGTGTTGGTAAAAGTAAATTATTTTCGAGACAATAGATCAACAACCAGTTTGGTTGAATATGAAAATTCAAGGGGCTGTTTCAACTCGGAGTCGTTGAAAAACTCACGATATCGTGATAATATATTACATATACCTGCTAACAAAATAATGGAGGATATGGTATGGCAGTCAGTTATAAAAAATTATTCCATTTGTTAATAGAAAAAGATATGACGAATGCGCAGCTGCAACAAGAGGCTGGTTTTTCGGCTAATATTATCACACGTTTGAAACGAAATGGATATATTTCCTTGGAAAGCGTGGAAAGTATGTGCCGTGTTTTAAATTGTGGAGTGGATGATATTTTGGAATTTGTACCAGAGGATAATGGGGGAAGAGGGAATGATTGATACAAAAAAAGAACAGGAACGCGATGAGCTGCATCGTGCAATATGGGCAATCGCGGATGAACTGCGCGGAGCAGTTGATGGATGGGACTTCAAAAATTATGTTCTGGGTACGATGTTTTATCGTTATATTTCAGAGAATCTGTGTAATTATGTAAATAGTGGTGAGATCGATGCAGGCAATACCGATTTTGACTTTGCAAAAATGGCAGATGAAAATGCGGAGGAAGCAAGAGAGGGACTTGTAGAAGAAAAAGGATTTTTCATTCTGCCGAGTGAACTGTTCTGCAATGTTCGGGCCAATGCCGCAGATGACGAGAATTTAAATGAAACATTGGAACAGGTATTCCGTCATATCGAGGAATCTGCGAAAGGCAGTGAGGCGGAGAGTGATTTTGCCGGACTGTTTGATGACTATGATGTGAACAGCAATAAATTGGGTTCTACGGTTGCAAAACGTAATGAAAAGCTTGTGAAATTACTGAATGGTGTGGGCGAAATGAAGCTGGGAGATGTGAAAGACCACTCCATCGATGCGTTTGGTGATGCGTATGAGTATTTGATGATGATGTATGCGTCAAATGCCGGAAAATCTGGCGGAGAGTTCTTCACTCCAGCGGATGTGTCAGAATTGCTTACACGGCTTGGAACGGTAGGAAAAACAGAAATTAATAAAGTATATGATGAAGCCGTTGCGTGATTGATACAAACTGCGTAACGATATGTGCGAGCAGCAATGCATAAATCCTTTAGAGTAAAGGGATTTCTGCCACCAAGGGGAGTGCAGAGGTCTTATTTTTTTTTGCCAACAAGCGAAACTGCCAGTGAACGGTAGCGCCCGCGAATAGGCGCAGCACGTTAAAAATGCACACCTTCATAACGATTTATCTATTCCGTAACGATGAAAGGGATATTTCGTTATGCGGGTGTGCATTGTTTTTGCATAAATACATCAATTCTGAGTGCCGCTTATTTCTTTGACTTTGTTCCGAGTGGTTTTACCTTTAGTTTTTCCAATACGATATTGCATTCATCGATGGGGCAACCTTGAAAGGCGGTAAGTATGTATGTATAGGCACAGTCAATATTATCATTGCGATCATATCCTAAGCCCGAAAGACGCAAAGCATCCTCGGTCTCAGTGAGTGTCAGTTCTAATCCTACTGCCATGGCAGTATAAGATGGCACCTTAAACTTATGGTTTTGATAGACACGAGTATAATCCATCGGGGCAAGGAGTGTTTTGTTTTGAAAAATACTGGTATTCCAATGTTCTATATCCATGTACTTGCACATTCGCTGAGAAGTGGTTTCGTTGACTAAGCGATTACGCTTTAGCAACTTCTGGAAATCCGCATCAACATTATCCAATGAATTTGAAAGTGCCTTGTTGTATTGCTCCATGTTCTGTGTATTAGAATCAAACGATGGTAATTTTTTATATTCTGTATCAGCACGGAACATATACTGAGCATCATGGACATTTGCTCGATTGCAAACCAATTTGTAAGAGAAATCAAGCGTACACTCTGACAAATGGTGCTTTGCGTATTCGGTAAGAAAAAGGCCATGCTCACCAGGTAAAACATATTTTTCGTCTCGTAGAACAAAATATCCTTCAGCGTAACAGAATGCCCCTGTGTTAAGTGTGGCTTTCAGAAATTCGCTGCTTATATAAAGCTGAAAGGCGGAAACTTCATCAATTGACTGCTGGTGGTATTTTGCTGCCGTAGTAACTTTACTGTGTTGGCGGTCTATTGATATGATTTCGTTATTGTACAGTTCGACTGCTTCTGGATATCCCAACTCGGATATACGAATTGCGGCTGATTGTCTGGATACTTTATATATTTCTGCAACTTTATCAACAACGAACTTTAGGTCAGATATCTGAACCTTTCTGTTCTGCTGATCAACAAGATAATCGGCGAGCAACATTCTTACTGTACTTCTTGGCATGAGAATTTTTGGCGCAATAGTACGGGCTTGCCATTCCATCTTTTCAATGTCTGTCCAATGTTCATTGCGGCTACGCTGATCAGAAACCACACAACGGAAAGCAAATTCAGCGCCAAGATTATGTGCACTTTGATATCGAAAATAGGCTCGATGCTTGTACCAATGGTAGCACTCATGTGCCAGAGTATTATTTAGTCGACCGGGATTGAGTATATCAGAGTTAAGAAATATTGTTGGATGTGTTACTTCATAACCGATATACTCCTCTGAGGACCAATCATAAACCTCAATAATTCCTGCAGTAAAGGCAATAGCTCCTTGAATACTGTCGTCAGGAGAAAGACTTTCCGTATCTACGATATCGAGATTCATCTGCTTTTGCGCAATATCCCATATTGGTGTCGCCTGTGGATGGTCGAGGACTTCTTTACAATATTTTTGCAGAAATGTTTCGGCTTCAACCTCAAAGTCCTCAACAAAAGGCATGAATGGATTTTTATCATTCTGCATGACAGTGTCCCTCCTACTTATCTTCGCCGCGCAGAATGCGATAAACCTCGTTCATGAAAACATTGGCTATTCTAGCACGGACATCCTCATTGTTTAAAAGCAAAGTGTAAAAATCCGCATTTTGGTCATAACCTTCCACAAGAGCATCTTGGATGCAATCATCATATGTGAATTTAAAATCGTCCAGAGAATTATTTCTCGCGCTTTTGGTAAGGCGCTCTTTAAATTCTGAATTTTGTAACAGTAAATCTCTGATTTGCATCGCAGATTTTGTTGCAAAGTCTGTGCCATATTTTTTATCGTAAAGGGCATTTACTTCATCAATTATTTGGGACAGACGCTTTTTCTGTTCTTCCTCTACACTGGCAGGTTTTGGCTTCTTGATTTTTACTTCCGGCTTTGCCTCGATTTCTGGTTTCTTGTGTTCGCCAGTTTGCTCCTGTCTGAATTCGCTCACGGTAATCTTATCGGCGATATCAAAATTATTTCCACCACCGCCAACATTGATTTCCTTGATAAGATAGCTCAAGAAATTATAGCGCTTGTGCAATTCAAGGTTCTCATATGCTGTAGCCTGAATAAGGAAACAATAACCCTTCAGGAATCTGCGTATTGTTTTGACAATAGCCTCTTGGTCGGTCTCGGTTTTCTTTTCAACCTTTTTCACAGCAACATCGAGCAGATTCCACATCCGTTCCTTATCGCGTGCGGAACGCTTCTTCTGGTATAGATAACCATTAAATTCATCAATATCGTCTACATCGAGAAAATCATAGGTATCTAATTCACGGTCAAGATCCCGAATGTCTGACGGAGAGATGGTTTCAAAGAGAATTGTATCTTTATAATACGGTTCAAATGCTTTTTTTATATCTTCATAGTCGTTCTTAAAATCCAAAACAAAAGTAGTTTTGTCATAAGGTGGATAAATACGATTCAAGCGGGAGAGTGTTTGTACAGCTGCCACGCCTCTCAACTTTTTATCCACATACATTGCAACCAGTTTAGGTTGATCAAAACCAGTCTGATATTTGTTTGCTACAATCAATACTTGATAGCAGCTACGATCAAATTCATAGCGTAATTCTTCTTCCTTAATCTGGTTCATGCCGACCTCGGAATACTCTACACCCTTGATTTTTATTTTGCCGGAGAAAGCAACAAGTGCCTTAATATCTGAATATCCATGGTCATGGATGTATTTTACAAATGCTTGTTTGTACTCCACAGCAGCCTGAATTGAAGATGTAACAACCATTGCCTTGGCGGAACCGCCGAGTAGATGAGCCACGTTTGCACGAAAATGTTCTACGATGATTTCTACCTTTTGAGCAATATTCGTAGTGTGAAGATCGATGAATCGAGCCATCTTTCTTTTTGCAGAAATTGTTTTCAATTCTGGGTCATCTTCGATAGCTTTGTTGATATGGCAGTAGGTTTTCCATGTTACATAGTTGTTGAGAACGTTCAGAATGTAGCCTTCTTCGATAGCCTGTTTCATAGAATACAGATCGAAGGATTCTTTTTTTCCTTCCGCATTTAGCGTTCCAAAAAGTTGTAAGGTGTCTGGCTTAGGAGTAGCAGTGAAGGCAATCATAGAAACATTCGGTTGTTTACCACTCTTTTTGATTTCTTCGCGCATTTTATCTTCTTCGGTCTTTTCTTCTGTAAAATCATCACTTGTTAATACAGTGGTGACAGACTGCATGAAGGTTCCTTCTGTAGATGAGTGGGCTTCATCAATCAGAACTGCAAATGTTTTATCCTTTAGATTGGTGAGCAGTTTATTGCCCAAAATGTAATAAAATTTGTGAATGGTTGTGACAATAATCTTTGTGTTGCCTTGCAAAGCAATCGCCAGATCATTCGAGTCACACTTATCATCCATGACTTTTACTTGTCCACTTTTGTGTTCTATTCCCAGGATGGCTTCCTGCAGCTGACGATCGACAACGATACGATCAGTGATAACCAATACGGTATCAAACACATTGTTGTTTTTAGCATCATGTACCGTGGAAAGAATATGAGCAAGCCACGAAATGGTTTCTGTCTTACCACTGCCTGCAGAATGCTCAATCAGATAGTTGCATGATGAGTGGTTGTCAATAACATCGTTCATGACTTTTTCCACAGCACGTAGCTGATGGAAACGTGGAAAGATAAGCTCTTTTGTGCGGCGAACCTTTCCAGTATCTGGGTTTTTACGTTCCTTTGTCTTGATATAGATGAATCGCTCAATGAGGAAGAGAATCTTATCCTTTGTCCAGATATCTTCCCACATATATGAAACATTGATTCCGGATTTCTTATTATGAGGATTTCCCTTGCCAAATTCATAACCAATGTTGAATGGATTAAAGAAAGAGTCCTTTCCAATTAGCTTAGTGCAGAAATACACCTCGTTTAAATCCATAGCAAACGCAGCAAACACGCCCACCTTTTCTTTTAAGAGGCGGGTAGTACAGTCGCGTTCATTTTTATACTGTTTGATTGCATCTTCATAGTTCTGTCCGGAGGTATTACATTTAAGTTCTACAGCAAAAATAGCAATACCGTTCAAAAACAGAACAAGATCAATGCGCTCGCCGGGCTTGTGATATACCTCTTCCATAACTGAGAAAATGTTCCTGTTGTAGTTTTCAACTGCAACAGGATTTTTTGTACTGTCTGGTTTGCGGTACATCAGCTTCAGTTCATAGCCGCTGTCAAATTCTACGCCGTGTTTGATAACATCGATCAAACCTCGACTTGGCTTATTAATTTCAGCGTTGATGTAATTGATGATAGTATCTTCTAGGCGATCTTTATAGATTGCACGGAGATTCGCCATAGTGTCAGCCTGCGTGCTTTCGAGAAACTCCAAAAGCATCTCAGTATCCATTGCCAAGCCGGGAGTAAACTTATCAGCGGGGCGGATACGATAACCGTTATCGTCACGAAGATGTTCCAAAATCAGCTTCTGGTAATCTTCTTTTTCTTTCAATTGATCCGCTTTAATTGGCATGGTTTGTGACCTCCTTTACTCGTTTCTTGCCCGTAACATATTCGTAAATCAATGATGTTTTATGTGCCCTCATCGTTTCTAATTGGCTCTGCTTTATTGCTAAAGTATCATCAATTTGCTTGCATTTTGCATCAAGAAATTCTGCAATTACTATTTGATCTTCAAGCAGCGGGACGGGCACTTTTATGTTTGCAATATTGCCCATAGATAGGTTTGGTTGCGCGGCTTGAACCGTAAGCAGGTTAATAACAACGGATGTTATATTAGATTGCAGCACATAATTATAGTAATCCGGGCATTGCGATGCCTTCATTCTAATTAAGCAAACAGCCTGATTCAAATTACACGGCATCAATTCTGCTCTCATTTTCGCAACCTTGCCAATTGTCGCTCCAGCGATAACAAAAAGTATATCTTTATCGCGAAGGATCGCACGTTGTAATGTGACGTTATCTGCAGTAGTGATAAAAAACTCTGGTTCTTGATGCAGCTTACCATTTTGGATATTTTCTGCCTTGATAAAACGAATGGGATGTAACTCGTCCTCAATAAACGAAATATCATCTGGTGTGGCTCCCTTTGTTATCAAAGTGGAAATATATTTTATCCGCTTAATATCCCATGTTTCTGGTACTTTTCCAATCCACTCAATACCACTGTCCTTCATAGGCGCTGACTTATCCAGTCCCTTTGTCACCGCCTCTGTGATGAGGGATTTTTTATATTTCTGCAGTGTCTCAATCTGCTGCTCCAAATCCGAAATGATACTGTCAAGCTTGGCACAGTGCATATCAAGATAATCGGCGATGCTTTCCTGCTCCGCATAATTCGGAAATGCATAAACAAACTCAGCAAAATCTCCCTGATACAGATGTATGATAGTACTGTTTCCGGCGTTTTTATAGTTAAACCAGTTCCAGAATTCCTCAGACTGAATCACCCAGTAAAGGAATCTGCGACTATATCCCTCAATAGGCATAATACGCAGAACACCACTGTTAAGCGATGTCTTGCCGGGCATGTTCTTTACAATAGCAACCTTGCCAATTGTTCCATCTTTTGTTATGAGAAGGTCACCGTTTTCAATCTGAATATCGCGAGCTTCTTCCCAGCGCCGCATTGGTACATGGACACAGGTATCCCAGTTGATGCTTCCTTTTTCAAAATCTGTACCAGTAATAAGGTATGCACCTTCGTTTGTATATTCCTCAGAGGTCAAGCCCTGCCAACCGATACGACCTTTGAGAGTGGAGATATATTTTATCTTATTTATTTCCCAATTAGCGGGAATGGTACCAACCCATTTTACTCCGCTGTCTTTCCTTTCTGTAGTCATTGCACACCTCCTGTAAGGTCGGCAATTTTTTGATTCAGTTCTTTTTCTGTATTGATAAATTGAGCTAAAAGATCATCAGCGGACTGAGGTGTCTTATATTCATAGAAGTAACGTGTAAACGGAAATTCAGCTCCAAGTCTCTCCCTGTTCTGTGCATTGATCGCTTTCTTGGGATCAAACTCATAAGCCCAGATAGCATCCGGCACATGTGGAAGGACCTCGGTTTCAAAGTATTTTTGAACATCCTGATTTAAGCGGATAATTTCAGTATCCTTTGTAGTTGGATCGGTGATAATCTTGCCTTTACGATCTTTCTGTACTACAGCCGTCTTGTCAATAGTACTCATTTCCATAATGATTCCGTTTAGACGTGAATCTGTGTATCCATCTATATTTTTAATAATATTTTTAACCGCTGCCTGAAACAGTGCAAAATCCATATAAATTTTATCTGACTGGTGTGTTTCCAATGCTGCAAGTACAGCATCAATAAATACTTTACCGCGTTTATATTTCTGGTATTTCTTTTCGCTCTTGGCATCACGAGGATTGGTTTCTTCCAGCTCAGCCAACTCGAATTCATTATAAAGATTAGAGTTTGCGGTGAAGTATGTACTTGTGCGCAGTGCCTCAATGGATTCCTTGTTGATAACACCGCGACGTTGTAGCGGTTGATACACAGCCCACTCCTTGTACATAAACTCCTCGCGGTCAAAGATACGGCATTCAATCTTACAGTCTGATTTACGATTTTCACTGTAGAGTGTCTTTGAGCCAGGAGCAAACGCAGCATAAACCTCTGTGATTAGGTCAATTTGATCCTTGGAAATCTCGCGGCGTTTCTTACCGAGGGAGCGTTTCAGTGGTTCCCACATATCTACAGCATTAATGAGCTGTATTTTGTTTACGCGTTCTTTGCGCTTGTTTTTCGACAGAATAAAGGCATAAATACCAATATCTGTGTTGTAGAACAGCTGTGATGGTAGAGCGATGATTGCTTCAATCAAGTCTTTCTCAAGCATAAATCGCCGGATCTGACTTTCACCACTTGTAGTGTTACCGGAGAAGAGAGGAGAGCCATTTGAGATAATAGCTGCCCGACCGTTCTTTCGGTTCATTTTTGAAATTGCGTGTTGCATGAATAGCAGTTGCATATCACCGGTGGCTGGAAGACCAGCACCAAAGCGCCCATTCATTCCTTTCTTTGCCTCAGCACGGACAGCTTTTTCTACACCATCACCGGCATCCTTGCCGCCCCAAGCAAGTCCGAACGGAGGATTAGCAATGACAAAACGCATAGAAGTTCCTTCAAAACAATCCTCTTTCATTGTATCGGCAAAGCGAATATTGTCGGCTTTTTGCCCTTTGATGAGCATATCAGCAAGGCAGATGGCATAGGACTCTGGATTGTTTTCCTGTCCAAAAAGTCGAATTGTGGCATCTGGATTCATACGTTTTATAAAATCATGTGTAGTAGAGAGCATCCCTCCAGTTCCACAGGCCATGTCCAATACGGTGATTTCTTTGCCCTCACTAAACACATCATCACAGCCTTCGGCAAGCAAAATGTTTGAAAGGGTACGAATAACTTCACGTGGAGTGTAATGATCACCGGCTTCAGCATTTTCGGAAAATCTACGGATGATTTCCTCAAACATATACCCCATCTTATGCCCGTCAATAGTTTCAGGGTTCAGGTCAAGCTCCGAAAATTTCTTTACAACACCGAGGAGACGGTTATTCTTATCAAGATCAGTAATTTTCTCCTTGAATTTCAGTCTTGTAATCAGCATATCCTTGATATTTGGTGAAAAAGACTCCAAATAAAAATGGAAATTTTCAACTATTGCAGGAGCTTCATCCAAAAGACCAGCAAGGTCATAGTCGGATGTGTTGTAAAAAGGATATCCGGCAAGACGCTCAAGTACCTGTTGCGGAGTTTTCGGATTTTTCTTGAAAGCATCAGTAACTCTCTGCTTGCGAGTTTTTCCACTTGCGTCCTTAGTGGCGAGAGCACACTCCAAGCGTCTAATAATAATCATTGGGATGATAATATCTTTATATTTATCGGCCTTGTAGGGACCACGCAGTGTGTTGGCTATGGAAAAGACCATGTCAACTTCTTTATTAACATTCAGGGTCGAATCATCCATCATAACCTGAGTGATTTTTGATTTTGCCATTATAGCATTCCTCCTGTCATATTTCGGTGATATCAATACCAGCTTTTAGTAATCGTTCGTATCGGTCGTTGGAAATAATCACAGCTAAGGGCTTGCCGTTTTTTAGCACGAAGCCAGCAGTATCTTTTTCTGATATGGCAGTGATGATTTTCGAGGCCTGCCCGCGTAGCAGATCAGACATATTGTAGTGTTCCATTGGTAATTTGCATTTCTTGGTCTTAGCCATCGGCGTCCTCCTTTGCGTACTAATACACTTTTTATTATAACAAAAAGTAATTACAATTACAATGTTAAAAAGATAAATAAATATTATGTATATTGTAATTACATATAGAAAAAAAGTTGCTATCTTTCAAAGATATAAATTGGGCGGCTTTTCTGCTTTTGTTTCATTGACAATCGCAGAAAAGCCGCTATTTTACTGGATTTTTGTATATCTTTCATTGATACGACAGCCTGATGCTTTTTGAATATCCTTAAAATCAGAGGCTCGAAAAAACCTCACAATATTTCAACCGCCTTGAGATGCGCATAAAAGGCGGTGGATACATAGAAATTTTGAACGAACTTGTGTTGTTCCCTTGAATTAGATGTACCCACCGTTGCTTTGCTATGCCCATTATCAAGGTGCTATGCCGGTGTGTCATCTGATGCATCGGCTTTCTTTGTATCCATCGCTTTTGCTCCAAGACAGAAAGGATACAAAGATGCAAAAAAACAACGATAATCCGAAAAACAAAACACGCAAAAGCAGGTTCAATCCAGGTCGTGCCTGTTACCTGACATCGGATGGTAAGTATTACTGCTATGAGTTCGAGGACCTTCAGACAGGGCAGAAAATCACTCAGAAGTTGGAAGTCGGTAAGGATCTGTCACTCGAACTCACCATCATGTTGGACGAGATCGACCACGACTCGGATTTACAGGATCGCTACGAGAGCGAGCTGCGCGATCCACTGTTTGAAGCAAAGGTCAACAGCTACAAGGCTGATCCGAATAACGAGGATGCAATTGATCCTTGGGACACTATCTCTGCCAAGGGTAGTAACCCGGAAAACTCTATGTGTTCCGAACCAGCACCGGAAAATCCATTAGCTGCACAGGTTCGTCGTGTCATTGACGAAGATTGCACGGAAGCACAGCAGGATTTCTTTTTTGAGCATTTTGGAATGGAAACTCAGCTGGAGCAGATGCGGCAGGCTGAAGCGGAGGAAACAGGAAAGCTGCCATCTTCCCAGGCAATGACCAACCGTAAGAACAAGATCATTGACAAGACAGCAAAGGCATTGGGCGTAGAACGTATCAAACGCCGTAAGTCCGCTAAGCAGGACTGAACTATGTGCGGCGGCATTTATAGCGGTCGGAGTCCTCCCCGACCTTCCCTCTTTAGAGGGTTGAATTTTTCGGTAGTGAGTGGAGAAGGAAATACATCCATCCTTCGCAGCAAAGCAGATCGGATAAAAAGGAGGACGAATCTATGAGATTAAAACACAAAGTGCGTATCAATATCGCAGACAAAAACGGAAATAAGCAGGAAGTCTTGCAGAGTGAACACAGGAGCATTCCGAAAAAGCTGCTCACCTTTCTCTTTGGAGATTTCTGTGAGGTTCTTGTTCTGACACCGGGTGAAACCGTGCAGGGCATCGAGATCAAGGAAATGCGAGGTGAGAGCCATGAGTGAAAATATTGAACTGATGATGCCGATTAAGGCAGCACCGTATGAGCATCAGAAGAAAGCTTTTGCCTTTGCCTGCGATAAATTCGGAGTCTTTGATAACCAGCTTAAAAGCCGTGGCACAGCCTTACTTATGGAAATGGGAACTGGGAAAACGATCGTAAGCATCGCCATTTCTGGTTGCATGTATCAATACGGAAAGATCAACCGTGTGCTGGTGGTTGCTCCGCTTTCCATCCTCGGTGTCTGGGAAGAGGAATTTGAAAAATTTGCAGATTTTCCTTATTCGCTGACTGTTCTGAAAGGTACGGCGGCAAAGAAAAAGAAGCAGCTGACTAAACTGCCTGGCAAGGGATTGCAGATTGTAGTAGTGAATTACGAGAGTGCCTGGCGATTGGAAAAGGAGCTGATTACATATAACGCTGATCTAGTGATTACGGATGAAGCGCACAAGCTGAAGGAAAACCGCTCCAAACAGAGTCAGGGAATGCAGCATATCGGAGATAAGGCTCGTTACAAGCTGTTACTTACGGGTACGGTCATTACAAATCGTGAACTGGATGTGTTCTCTCAGTACCGTTTTCTCAATCCGCAGATATTCGGCACATCGTTTTATGCCTTCCGCAATCAGTATTTTGATATGGGTGGCTACGGCAATCACACACCGATCTTCCGTAAATGGATGACCGATGATTTTCTGCGGAAGCTCCATTCGATTGCGTTTCGTGTAACGAAAGCGGAGTGCCTTGACCTCCCTGCTATCACCGAAGAAGTGCGTACCGTGGAATTAGAGAAGGATGCGGCAAAGCTCTATGAAAGCATCGAATCGGACAGCTATGTGGAAATGGACGATTCCGAAGTTACGACTGCAAATATTCTTACCAGGATGCTCCGCTTGTCACAAATCACAGGCGGGCACCTGACGGATGATGACAGCGTGGTAAATACAGTAAGCCACGCCAAGCTGGATGCTCTCTCGGATATTATCGACACTGCGATGGCAGAAGACAAAAAGCTCGTTATTATGGCACGCTTTGTGCCGGAGCTGGACGATATCCAGGAGCTTCTTGAAAAGAAGAAAATCGGCTACGCTGTTGTGCGCGGCGGTGTAAAAGATCGTGACAGCGAAATTCACCGTTTTCAGTATGACGCAAAGTGCCGTGTATTTGTGGGGCAGATTGCGGCAGCAGGACTGGGCATTACGCTGACTGCAGCAAGCACCATGATCTTTTACTCGCTTGATTATTCAATGTCGAATTTTGAACAGGCAAAGGCTCGTATTCACAGAGCCGGGCAGACAGAAAATTGTCATTATATCTATCTCGTCTGCAAGGATACGGTTGACCGCAAGGTGCTGTATGCACTGAGAAAGAAAATCAACCTGGCAAAAATGCTGGTCGATGATTACCGCCAAGGAAAAAATCCATTCAAAAGCTGAAAACTCCGAGGAGGTTGAATTTTTCGGTAGTAAGTGAAAGGAGGTAGTCACCGATGGAAAATACAAAAATTTTTGAAATGGCTGACAGGCTCAAGACTCTGCAGGAACAGAAGAAAGACCTCGAAGCGCAGACCAAGGCTCTGGGCGCAGAGATTACGGAGCTTGACCTTCAGCTCTCTGATGCCATGACAGAAGCCGAACTTGACCGCTTTTCCAGAAACGGCAGCACATTTTACTTGAAGAGCAGATTGTTTGCATCCCCGGCAGCAGGCCGCAAGGATGAGATGATGCAGGCTCTAAAGGAAAACGGATATGGCAGCCTGGTTACGGAAACGGTCAACGCAAACACCCTCGCATCCTTCATAAAGGAGCAGCGGGAAATCACCGGCGAGGAAGTTCCCACATGGCTTAGCGAAACCGTCAGCACTTATGAAAAAGTGTCGGTCGGTATCCGCAAATCGTAAGTGTGCGAAGCACGCTGCAACAACGCAAATCACAAATCATTTTACAGGAGGACATAGATCATGTCAGATAAGAATACAGAAATCGCAGTGAACGAAGGGTTCGCTGTACTTGCAAATCAGAATGTACTGAACGAGGCTTTGGCAGATGATTGCCAGGGACTGGAATTTTCCTTTGACCGTGTGAAGCTGCCTGCGGGCGGCGGTACGGCATTTGAGATTCCGTCTGCCGAGGGCGAAGATTCCGAGATGGCGAAAGACATCACCGGAGTCATTGTATATAACCATCCTGCCTATGCTTATTATCACGACAAATATACCGGCGGAAATAATCCTCCAGACTGCGGCTCTTTTGACGGGGTAAACGGAATTGGAAATCCTGGCGGGGATTGCCAGAACTGCCCGTACAACAAGTTCGGCAGTGGCGATGGGCAGAGCAAGCTGTGCAAGAACAAGCGTATGCTATACATTCTGCGCGAGGGTGAGTTGTTCCCGATCACCACTTCCCTGCCGACCGGGTCACTGAAATCCTTCACGAACTATGTGAAGAGTCAGCTTTCCCGTGGACGCAAACTGAACCAGGTGGTAACCAAAATCACGCTGAAGAAAGCGACCAATGCATCAGGCATTGCATTCTCCCAGGCGGTATTCGGTTTTGTGCGTATGCTGTCCGCTGAAGAGCGTGCGGCGGTGGCAGGGGTAACGGATACGGTCAAAGCATATGCGGCAAACCTGACTCCGGCATCCCTTATCAATGATGAGCCGTTGGTTGACCCTGAGACCGGTGAGATTATTGAACCTTTGAAGTAAGCAGAAAAATACGAAATAGACCGAAATGCCCGGAGGGTGCGAAGCTCTCCGGGTTATTCCCATAGGAGAATATACATGAATACAGAATATAAATGTGTGACCGCCGTGGACGGTATTAAAGAATATATCGGCAACAGTCCGCTGGTGGCATTTGACTTTGAGACTGCGCCGGACGATCCGTTTCGTGATGAGGACAAGGCAGCACTTGATCCGGCAAAGGCGCATATTGTCGGCTGTTCCTTTTCTATTAAGATTAGGGTGTCAAAAGGTCACAGACCTTTGATATAAATTTGTACCTTGAAAATTTAACACGATACATCAATCCTTCCGAACTTTTGATAAAATATAAATATCAAATATCGAGGTGGTTCATATGGCTTTTGTTTCAAATAATAGTCAGCAGCTTTCATTGATAGATAGCACATTTAATCTGACTGAAAGAGAACGCAAGTTTCTTGAAAAATCATGGGCAAAAACTTTTGCAGATAAGATTTTTCCGTCTATAAACGAAGAAATTTTTTCTGTATTATATAGCAGTAATGCTTCTCGTCCAAATACACCTGTAAATGTAATTGTTGGCGCTTTGATTCTTAAAGAAGCACTTGGTGATAGTGATGATGAACTTGTTGAATCTTTAATGTTTGATATTCGATATCAGTATGCTCTTCATACCACAAGTTTTGAAGAACAGCCGTTAAGCGATCGAACCTTAAGCAGATTTCGCGCAAGATGTCTTGCCTACGAAACAGAGACGGGCATTGATCTGATTCATATGTGTATCATCTCTTTAGCAAAGGAAATTGCTGAATTCATGAAACTTACCCCATCTATGCAAAGAATGGACAGCATGATGATCGCAGCAAATATCCGAAATCTGTCTTTATTAGAACTGTTTTATACTTGCACTTCAAATTTAGCAAAAGTCATGGTTAGCAGAGGAGTAGCTTTACCAGATAACAATAAGCATTATGCTGAAAAAGATGATTATAATGCGTTTATTTACCACCAACGCGAACTGGATGCTAATGAAAGAACCATTGTTGTAATGCACGATGCTGAAAAACTACTGCAACTCTGCGAAGGAGACTTCGATGATACTAGTGAATATCAATTATTGATACGCTTGCTTAAAGAGCAAACGATTTTCAATGATGATGGAACTCGCAGATTGCGCGAGAAAAAGGAAAAAGAAGATCCATCAAAGGTATTGTTAAATCCATCTGATCCTGAAGCCACATTTCGAAGAAAAGCTGGGGGCAAACATTTAGGATACGTAGCTAATCTTGTAGAAACCGTAGGGGAAAATAAAAGCTTAATTACCGATTATGCATACGAACAAAACATATACGGTGACAGTCAATTTATGAAAGACCATTTATCTAAGGAACCGATATATGAACAAGATGTCCTAATGGTTGCCGATGGAGCCTATGGAAGTGAACTCAATGTTGCTGAAGCTGCGAAACATGGAATACGGCTTATCACTACAAATTTTACCGGAGTAAAACCTGCTGATATTTTTGCAGAGTTTATTTTTAGCAAAGATGGACACGAACTGTTGGAGTGCATTCATCACAAAAGTCCATATACATTCCGCTACGATGAGCACAATGATCGGTGTGATGCATTATTTAAAAAAAGTGACTGCACAGAGTGCCCGTACCTGAAAGAATGTAAGCAACGGTGTACAAGGGGTACAAACAAGATTAAAAAGAAAAGATAGATTTGAAAGTAAGTAGAGTGGGATAATCCAGAAGTTAGAGCTTAGATTTTCCACTCTACTTGAACGTGGTCGCTAGTTGCGCTGATTGAAATAATCAGGCCGTCAACGGCTTTCCTTTTGTCGTCAAATTCAATGCTGTCCCAATGGTCGAGGTAATAAGAGAGTTCCTGCTCCTTTTGGGGTGACATTGTTTCAATGGACATTTCCGCAATCTCCTTTGAAATGGTCTGGCGGCGAGTGTCCAGTTCTTCAATTTTTTTGTTAGCATAGGCAAGAAGTGTTGCGTTGGCTCCGGTTAGCGTATCAAGTAGTTTTTCAATCTCGGCTTCAACTTGCGCCAGTTCAATTTGATGGGCGGTCAGTTTGGGATTGACTTTTTCCTCCCGGCTATGGCGGACTTGAAAATTTTTAAATCTCGCCCGCATAGCACTGAAAATAAATTCCTCAAATTCAGATTTACGGATTTTACCACAGCCCGGGCAGCCTTTATTTTCAGTCCGTTTACTACAGCGAAAATAGCCTTCGCTGTTCGGAACGTGTGTTGCCTTTAAGGCATATCCGCAACACCCGCATTTAACTTTTCCGGCAAGCCATGTATTTTTCGGCTTACGTCCTTGTTGAAAACTCTTATTTGTCATTAGCTTCTTCCTGCATTTCAGCCATACATCAGACGGTATGAGCGCTTCATGTGGAGCGATTACAAGTATCTGGTCTTTCAGGCTCCTGTCTTTATCCTCCTTCACGTCCCGGCCCTGATAGAGATAACAGCCATTGGTTCCGGCAAAATCGGAAGCGTCATTGACAATAGCCGCCCCCTGGCTTTTAAAAAATTCGTAGAGTTCTAAATCTGCTTGTGCGTAAACAGGATTTCTTAAAAGCTGTGAAATAAAGGTACGGAATAGCGATTTACCGTAAACTTTGATGTTCTGTTCCTCAAAGTACCGTGTAATGTCACCAAAAGACGTTTCCGGCTCGGAATACATTTCAAACATGAGCTTTACATATTGGGAAGTTTCGGGGTCTGCCACCATCTTTTTTGTGCGGATACCTTCAACCACTGTCGGCTCCAACTGATAACCATAGGGGGCCTGTCCGCTCATGTGAAAACCTTTCAGGCACCGGGAGTAGTAAGCGTCCGTGACGCGTTTCTGGATTGTCTCACGTTCAAGCTGTGCGAATACGATACAAATATTCAGCATGGCCCGCCCCATTGGGGTTGAGGTGTCGAACTTTTCTGTGGACGAAACAAACTCCACGTCATATTCCTGGAACAGCTCCATCATGTTTGCAAAGTCCAGAATGGAACGGCTGATTCTGTCCAGCTTATAAACGATTACCCGCCGCACCCGGCCCTTTCGGATTTCTCCTAACAGCTTTTGAAACTCCGGCCTGTCCGTATTCTTCCCGGAATAGCCTTTATCCTTGAATACTTTACAGCTTCCGCCTTTCAGCTCATACTTACAAAAATCAATCTGGCTTTCAATGCTGATACTGTCCTTACGGTCTACCGACTGTCTCGCGTATATACAATCTTCTCTGATAATGTCCATATTGGGCTCCTTCCGTATGGAATGGAGCTACCAACCTTACAATTATATTATACCATAGGCAGCCCCGGACAACAATGTTGCGGTTGATTAGTAAAATCTGTCCGTGTATTTACTGAACACATCATATAAGTGATTTTCGATTTCTCTTTTTCGCTTGTTCTTTTCATCCGGGGATAGTACCGGAATTAGATTTTCCAATACGATAAGTTTCCCTTGAAAATATACGGATTGTTTTTCGCTTTGGTATGTAACAGATTGAACCATCGAAAACCTCCACTTTTCAGTACGGATGAACAGCGGCCAGCTTCCCTCTTGTCTGCTGGGGAAACCTAAAAAAGCGGCTCCCTGGAAGGAACTGCCCTTTGAGCTTTCCCCAGCCTCGGGCCACGTTGGCCCGAAGCTAATAATCGCCGTTATAATATTTCTGTTCAGCCTCGTTGAGTGTGTATAAGTCAAACACTCCATAAAGCTGATTTACTACACGGCTAATATCTTTATGGGTGAATCCACAGTCCTGCATGGCCATAATCACATAGCCCCGGCAGGCGTCATTACTCCATATATTCAGCGTTAATTCTGGACTAGATATATTTTCCTTCATAAAATTCTCCTGTTCATAGAAAAATATGGGGCCCAGCCAGAACGGTTGCCCTATCATCAGACAGTAATAGAGGAAGGGCCCCACAGGTTAGAAAGTTTTTTCAGATAGACCGGACGGACAGTTGGCTTTTTGTCCCATAGCATTTCAGCTCTCCCCATTCTGATGGCAAGGCGATCTCATTACCTGCGACGGCTCACGGTTCGCAACACCGCTGCACGCTCGGATTGTGACTAATCGCAAGTATCCGGGTTTTGTGTTTTGTCCGGCAGACCTGCCACAGTCTGCCTACGGCATGGGCCTGGTCGCTCTCTCTAGTGTAAAAATAGAGGTCATGGCGGGCCTGTCACTGGACACAAGCACCCTTCGTATCCGTCTATCTTTTATTCAGTTTTCAATCTGCGTGAGGCGTGTCCCGCTTCGGGCCAATGTGGCCCGAGGCTTTGACTGCCTCTCATAAGCCATTTCATTTTTGAGGCGAAATCGGTACACCTTATAAAAATTTTTTTAAAATTTTTTCCAAGTTCCGAAGGCCGCGCTCAATGGCGAGCCGCACGACCTTTTCATCCACACCCTCGGCCCGGGCAATGTCTTGTTTCGTCAAGCCGAGAATGAAATGAGCGTAAATGCGCTTTGCCTGTTTGTCGGGCAGTCGTGAGATGGCGGTATAGAGTTCTTGTATCGTCACTTTACGCTCATACAGTTCATAGGGAGAGAACGCAACGAAAAGCGCCTCATGCTCAATTCCATCATTCCGATCCAGGGAGTAATAGGCTTTGTGCCGGTATGTACGCAGACGGTAAGCGGCTTCCTTCCGGTCAAACTCCTTGAACATTTCAACAACATCTTCTGGTACTTCCATAAAGTAGTCTGACGTATAAAAAGGGTAATAGTCCCGTAAATTTATAATAGCCATATTGAACCTCCGCTTTGTTTTGTGATGGATGGACAACAAAACAGAAGCGGCGGGGAGCGTATATGTAGGCTGAAATTTCTGAAATTTTCAAAAAATAACAGTGAAAAATCTATAAAATAGTAAAGATGGCTACTCGTTCTAAAAAAGCCTCGACAGCTTATCTCAAGACTGGCTCTGTTTCGATAGCAAATCCTGAAATAAGGTGTCGAACATAAAAAAAGCTCAAACAAATAACAGCTTGTTTGAGCCTTAAAAAAGTTTAAATTGGAATAAAACTCCTCCCATCTAGGAGGAGGTAAAGCAAAAGGGGCGTTGCTTCATCTATTTTTTCTCAATAATCTAACTCATGTTATTAGCAACCTCCGCGTAAAAATCTCGTAGTTCTTTTATTATCATATAATGTATTTTTTGCAAAATTTGTCGGTAAAGGTCAAATCCTTCGCCCCACGCCAAATACAGCGCCGCTCATTTGCGGCGC
>OODT01000088.1_pt1 | contig 139706 bp, 144 predicted proteins | sample 1671841 | NCBI WGS metagenome assembly OODT01 (sample SAMN06348198, study PRJEB24527) | human gut metagenome | biome: human gut; feature: ankylosing spondylitis patient; material: feces | host: Homo sapiens | place: China | collected 2015-10 | reverse complement strand
GAGATTGCAGAAATATTTGCATAAGAAAACCGATGGTTTTGACTACGATTAGTCTCTACCATCGGTTCTTTTGTTACAAGTTTACCTCTGAACAGTAACGTTTATAGATTTGTCCCCGTCCGATGCCTGCCGCGATCAGATCCGCCTCATAATTTTTCTCTTCGATCTGCTTTAATGCATTCGCGGCTGTCTGCTCTAAACTCCGTTCTTTTTTCGCATCAAACACTTTGAACTCCATGATAAATGCATCCTTATTTCTCTCTAACGGATACATTGCGATATCATACCTCCCCTGTCCGCTTTCCCTGTTTGATACGATCCGGTATTGATCCCGCAGAGATACGATGAGTCCTAACACCAGTCCACGATAAAAATTTTCCGATGTACGCTCCGGGGGACATTTTCCAACATCAAAATAACTCATGGAAGTGTATGCAATATCCAGCAAAATATCATTCAGATCTTCCATGCGGTGTGAGAGCAGTGCTTTTGTAAAATCATTATAAACGGCATTTCCATTTTCAAACATCGCAAGGATTTCATAGCGGAACATTCCCATCACTTCCCGGTTTGTGACCGACATATCGCACCATGTGCTCTCTCCCTGCTTTACAACATTTTCCGCTTTAATATAGCCAACTGCCAGAAAAAGTGACCATAAACTGTTCTCGTCACCGTCAAGATATTGAAACGTGACATTTTCATTGATCTCTTTATGAATGATTTCCCCTGCCATAAGCTGTTCGATCTCATGTTTGCTACGCACAGGATGTCTGCGGATGATCTCCCCGATCAGTTTGTTACTGCTGGTATTGATCCAGTAGGACTGCAATTCCCCGGACCTCATATAATTACAGATGGACCACGGATTATACATATCTTTTTGTTTTCCAAAAATAAATCCATCATACATTTCTTTCACATCATGCATCGTATCCATGTTCTGGCACTTTAATGCATCCATTACTTCCTGTTCCGTAAAACCGAAGCAATCACTGTAAGCCTCGCAGGTAACCGTATCCGTTTCAAGGTTATTCAGATCCGAAAACAGCGAATTCTTTGAAACCCTCGTCACTCCGATAATCAAAGCCCTCGCATAGTAAGGATTTTCCTTAAATGTACTGTGAAATAACTGACGACAGGTACCGATCATCTCACTCCAGTACCCATCCGTATATGCTTCAAGCAGAGGTGTATCATATTCATCCCCTAAAATGACCGGCAGGATCTGGTAGTGCAGATAGACGAGACGGCACAGCCTCTGTATTGCAATTTCAATCCTTCCGGTATCTCCCGCACGGAACAGTTCTCTCAGACTCTTATATTCCTTTAGATCCTCCGCTTCCAGTCTGGTGCTTTTCAGCAGATATCTGTGTGCTTCATACATATTATAAAAACTGTCTGCAATTCCTTTTACCGCCTGTTTATAGTCTGCTCCCTTACAGTTCCCAAAACTGATGGAAATAACAGGAACCATTCCAAACAGTTTTCGGATCTCTTTATCCCCCAGACCCTTAACTTTTCAAAATATTCCGGATGGTCTGCAAATCTCGGATCAAAAAAGTCTCAACTGTACTAAGAAGTGTCGTCTTGCCAAATCTTCTTGGTCTCGTGATCAGCGTGACTTTTGCATCCCTGTAAACCCATTCTGCAATAAAATGTGTCTTATCCACATAAAACTGTCTGCCACATGCAAAATCTTTAAAATCCTGATATCCGCACCCGACTCCCGCATTCAGATATGGATTTCGTTTTAAAATATTCTGCAGTCCATCCACATACGCAAGCAGCCGCTTTTTCTCTTCCGAAAGCTTTCCCCGTTCTTCAAACTCTGCCAGTACCTGTTCCCGCTGTGATAGCTTAACATAACAGCTGACTGACTTTCCCTCCACTGTCCGCTGGATATACGGCTGTTTTTTACCGTTAATATTCTTATAAGTCAGTGTTCCCTTCGGCAGTTGTTCTAACCGGTTATCTATCTCTCTGATACGATCTTTCGGATTTCGTATTCTATTCCTCCATCTGCAATCTCATACTCCTATGCATTAAAAATGGTTATGTATGGTTATATTCATAATATAACCATACATAACCATTGTCAATTCGTATCAATCAGTTTTCTTTCAATGTTTCCCTGCAAGCCCCTCCTGCAGCGCATCTAACACACTCTCCATATGGATCGGCTTTGCGATATAACCATCCATACCTACCTCAAGTGCACGCTTGCGATCCTCCTCAAACGCATTGGCAGTCATCGAATTCTTCAAATAGATGTGGCACTGTTTTATACATCATCTTTTATTCATGCTGACAGATCTACGTCTGAGCATACTGCCTGTTACTTCACAGAAAAACAATACTTTGTCTGAGAATGATAAGTTTCTCCCACATGTAAAACCGGGGATTTAAAATTCGGTTCATTCACTGCATTCGGAAAATACTGTGTTTCCAGACAGAATGCGTGGCGGGAATCATAAGATGCACCGCCTTTTCCGGTCTGTTTTCCAATGAAATTTCCGGCATACAGCTGGATACCGACACAGTCCGTATAGACATCCATACAGATACCGGATTTCTCTGATCTTGCGCGGGCTGCAAGCTGCATTGTCCCATCAGCCTTATCTAACACAAAATTGTGGTCATATCCACCGACAAACTTAAGCTGTTCAAAATCTACTCCGATGTCCTGACCGATTTTTTTCATTTTGCGGAAATCCATCGGTGTTCCGGCAACCTTTTCCACATTACCGGTAGGAATCGCTTCGCCATCTTTTACCGGCGTATAATAGGATGCTAAAATTTCAAGCTCCTGATTTTCCATACATCCGGAATCATGACCATTCAGATTAAAATAAGCGTGGTTCGTGAAGTTCGCAACTGTGGTCTGATCGGAAACCGCCTCATAGGCAATCGAGAGCGCATTATCATCTGTTACTGTATATGTAACCTTTGCAGTCATATTTCCTGGGAAATCCTGTTCTAAATCCTTACTCAGATAAGAAAATGTAATCTCATCTTCTTTCTGCTGTTCCACATTCCAGATAACTGAATTAAAACCATTTTTTCCACTGTGCAGGTTGTTTCCATTGTCATTTTTTTCAAGCGGATACTCCCTGTCATCCAAAACAATTTTCGCTCCGCCGATCCTGTTTGCATTACGTCCGATCACTGCCCCAAAATAACAGGTATGCTCCTGATATTCCTGTGGTGTATCATATCCAAGCACGACATCGCGCTTCAAACCGTTTTTATCCGGCACGAGCACGGATACGATCGTTGCCCCAAGATCCATCACAGCAACTTCCATACCATTTTTATTTTTCAGCAGATATTTTGTAACTGTGTTTCCTTCTTTTGTTTTTCCAAACTCAATACCACTCATCTTAAACCTCATTTCCACGCAGCTTTATTTCCGCCGCTGTTTTTAATTTTGACCGTAGTATGCATTTGCACCGTGTTTACGGTAAAAATGCTTTTCTTTGATGCAGTCCGGTGCCGGAAGTACTTTCGGGTTCAAAAGTTCTGTATTCTTTGCCATTTTGGCAACTTCCTCTAACACAACTGCATTGTGGACTGCCTCTGCGGCATCTTTTCCCCAGGTAAACGGTCCGTGATTCTTACAGAGTACCGCCGGTGTATACATCGGTTTGATGCCTCTTGTCTCAAATGTCTCGATGATGACTAATCCGGTATTTTTCTCGTAGGCTTCCTCGATCTCCTCCGGCGTCAGGTTTCTTGCACACGGGATCGGACCGAAAAAGTAGTCTGCATGTGTGGTTCCATAAAGAGGGATATCTCTTCCTGCCTGCGCCCATGCGACAGCTTCCGGGGAATGGGTATGTACGATTCCACCGATCTCTTCGTATTTTTTATAAAGTTCAATATGCGTTGCCGTGTCAGATGACGGTTTGTATCTTCCCTCGATCTTATTGCCCTCTAAGTCCATGACAACCATATCATCCGGGGATAATGCATCATAATCCACACCGCTTGGCTTGATCACAAAATATCCGCTCTCTCTGTCAATTCCGCTGACATTTCCCCATGTGTAGGTGATCAGCCCGCGCCGCGGCAGTTCCATATTTGCCTCATAGACCTGTTTTTTTAATTCCTCTAACATGATTTCTGTTCCTCCATAATACGTTTTGCAATGCCCTCTGCATCCAGCTCATATTTATGAAGCAGTTCTTTTGCCGGCCCTGACTCTCCGAACACATCCTTCACGCCGATCCTCGTGATCTTTGTCGGACATTTTTCACCGAGCAGTTCTGCCACTGCACTGCCAAGTCCGCCGATAATGGAATGTTCCTCCACAGTATACACACGACCGGTCTGTTTTGCAGCTTTTAACACCAGTTCCTCATCTAACGGTTTGATCGTATGGATATTGATAACCTGTGCATCAATACCGTTTTCTGCCAGTGTTTCTGCTGCTTTTAATGTTTCCGATACACAAAGACCTGTTGCAAAAATCGTGATATCTTTTCCTTTTCGCAGTTCCACACCTTTACCGATTTCAAACTTATATTCCGGATTATCATTGATGACCGGAACCGCCAGACGTCCAAAACGCAGATAAACCGGACCCACATACTCGTAAGCCGCACGCACAGCTGCCTTCGCTTCCACATCATCACTCGGATTAATGATAACCATGCCCGGAATTTCACGCATCAGTCCGATATCTTCATTGCACTGATGTGTTGCTCCATCTTCGCCGACAGAAATGCCTGCATGTGTTGCTCCGATCTTGACATTCAGATGTGGATAACCGATTGAATTGCGCACCTGCTCATAGGCACGCCCCGCTGCAAACATGGCAAATGTGCTGACAAACGGTACTTTCCCACAGGTGGAAAGTCCTGCTGCAATTCCTGTCATATTCGCCTCTGCAATCCCGCAGTCAATATGGCGCTCCGGAAATGCTTTCTTAAAAATACCTGTTTTTGTTGCCGCTGCGAGATCCGCATCAAGTACAACCAGATTTTCTTTTTCTTTTCCCAGTTCAGCCAATGCATTGCCATAACTCTCTCTGGTCGCGATCATTTTTACTTCTGACATAATGCTTCACCCGCCTTTCCCAGTTCTTCCATTGCAACCGCATATTCCTCATCGTTCGGTGCTTTTCCGTGCCAGCCTACCTGACCTTCCATATAAGAAACACCTTTTCCTTTTAAGGTATGTGCGATGATTGCTGTCGGCATGCCTTTTGTCTCCCTTGCCTCTTTAAAAGCCTCCGCAAGCTGTGCAAAATCATTTCCATCTGCGACATGGATCACATGGAAATTAAAAGCCTCAAACTTTTTATCGATCGGATCCGGTGAGCAGACTTCATCTAATGTTCCGTCAATCTGCATGTTGTTATTGTCGACGATCACTACCAGATTGTCAAGCTTACGGTGTCCGGCAAACATGGATGCCTCCCACACCTGGCCTTCCTCGATCTCGCCATCACCTAACAGCGTATAAACACGGTAATCTTTGTGATCCATCTTTCCTGCAAGTGCCATTCCGACCGCACAGGAAATTCCCTGTCCCAGAGAACCGGATGACATATCCACTCCCGGAATATGCTTCATATCCGGATGTCCCTGTAAATAGGAACCGGTATGACGCAATGTCTCCAAATCCTTCACCGGAAAATATCCGCGGTTTGCCAGCGCAGAATAAAGTCCCGGCGCCGTATGTCCTTTCGATAAGACAAAGCGGTCACGATCCTCCATTTTCGGATTTTTTGGATCAATATTCATCTCTTCAAAATATAAATATGTAAAAATTTCTGTCGCCGAAAGCGATCCCCCCGGATGCCCCGACTTCGCAGCATGCGTTGCAGTCACGATGCCCTTGCGAACCTCGACTGCAGTCTGCTTCAGTTCTGTGATAGTCATTGATACCCTCCTTTAGTGTCATATAAACTCTGCGAAACCCACCTCAAACTCTTCTCACGTTAAGCTGCTGACGGGTTTCGCAATGATTTTTATTACTCTCCGAAGACGGCAGAGCGGTTTCTATAGTCTTTTTGTAAAACCTTAGTCACCGAAAACCGCAAAGCCGTCTTTGTAGTTTTTCAAACCATTTTTACTCTCCGAAGACGGCAGAGCGGTTTCTATAGTCTTTTTGTAAAACCTTAGTCACCGAAAACCGCTCTATAGTCCTTCTGGAATTTTTCGATTCCTGCGTCGGTCAGTGGGTGTTTTGTCATCTGGACGATTACGTTGTACGGCACGGTTGCGATATGTGCACCTGCTAATGCGCAGTCTGTGACATGGATCGGGTTACGGATGGATGCTGCGATGATCTCTGTCTCAAGTCCATAGTTGTCAAAGATCTGAACAATATCCTGAATCAGATCGATGCCTGCTGTACTGATATCATCTAATCTTCCAAGGAATGGAGAAACATAGGTTGCGCCTGCTCTTGCTGCGAGGAGTGCCTGATTTGCAGTAAAGATCAGTGTTACATTGGTCTTGATGCCCTCTGCAGAGAGAACTTTTACTGCCTTTAAGCCTTCTACTGTCATAGGAATTTTTACAACCATGTTCGGATGGATCGCTGCGATCTCACGTCCCTCTTTGATCATGCCCTCTGCATCAACAGTTGTCGCTTTTACCTCACCGCTGATCGGTCCGTCTACGATGGATGTGATCTCTTTGATTACTTCGTTAAAATCTCTTCCCTCTTTTGCGATCAGGGATGGGTTCGTGGTAACACCACAGATCACTCCCATATCATTTGCTTTACGGATATCCTCTACATTTGCTGTGTCAATAAAAAATTTCATACTATACCTCTCCTTTTCTTTGTGTGCCCGTGCACACAACTTGTTTTACTTATGATAATCTCTTTTATTTAAAACTTCAAGCGTGTTTTTGTGTTTTCATGATTTTGCACAACTTTTTTGCGTGCATGTGCACACTTTTCACAAAACAAGTTTTTGCTTCAAAATATGCACATGCTTTTCCAGTGTTTAACGATAAAACAGTTCCCCAATCTGTAAGTCACGTTTGAAATCACGGATCTTCGTATCTTTGTCAATATAAACAGCCTCGATGCCCATTGCATTTGCCCAGTCGCCCATCTGCTCTGCGGTCAGATCGTATGTAAATGCGGTATGATGTGCGCCGCCTGCAAGGATCCATGCCTCTGCACCGGTATAGAGATCCGGCTGTGGTGTCCAGAAGTTTGTCGCTACCGGGAGTTTCGGCATCGGTTTTTCCACTTTCTTGCAGTCCACATCATTGATGATCAGACGGAAACGGTTGCCAAGATCGATCAGGGAAGTTGCGATACCTTTACCTTCTTTGGATGTGAATACCAGTCTTGCAGGATCTTCCCTGTCACCCATGGAGAGTGGCTGGCACTTGATGCTGATCGGGCCATCTGCGATGGACGGACAGATTTCCAACATATGTGCCTCTAAGATTCCTTCTTTGCCTTTGACAAAGTTGTAGGTGTAATCCTCCAACATGGATGTTCCCTTTGCATCCTTTTTGCCCTCGGTCATAATCTTCATCAGACGGACCATGGCAGCAACTTTCCAGTCACCCTCTGCTCCAAATCCGTAACCTTTTCCCATCAGACGCTGGATTGCAAGTCCCGGAAGCTGTTTTAATGCACCAAGATCTCCAAAGTGGGTTACGATCGCCTGATAATTCTTTTCGTCTAAGAAACGCTCAAAGCCAAGCTCGATCTGTGCCTGGACTGCAACATGGCGGCGGAATTCTTCCGGATCACGTCCCTCTAATAAAATGTCATATTTCTCGTAGTATTCGTCCACAAGAACATTGGTATCAGACTCGGATACTGCTGCTACGGACTCTGCGATCTCGTTGACCGGATATGCATCCACTTCCCAGCCGAATTTTAACTGTGCTTCCACTTTATCGCCCTCAGTTACCGCAACGTTTCTCATATTGTCAGCGACACGCATCACACGGATATGGCTGCTCTCGATCACGCCGACTGCGGTGCGCATCCAGGAAGCGATCTTCTCCTGTACCACCGGATCAGACCAGTGTCCGACAACCACTTTGCGCTCGATTCTCATACGGGTCACGATATGACCGTACTCTCTGTCACCATGCGCAGACTGGTTTTCATTCATGAAATCCATATCGATGGAATCATATGGGATCTCTTCATTGAACTGTGTATGTAAATGTAATAATGGTTTTCTGTACTCCTGTAAACCTAAGATCCAGGATTTTGCCGGTGAAAATGTATGCATCCATGTGATGACACCTGCACACTCTTCATCCATATTTGCCTCATTAAACGTTTTACGGATCAGCTCGTTTGTGATCAGTGTCGGTTTCCAGATGACTTCATAAGGAAGTACCCCTGACTCATTTAACTTTGCAACGATGATCTTTGCATGCTCTGCCACATGCTCTAAGCACTCATCCCCGTATAAATCCTGTGATCCGGTGCAAAACCAGAATTTATAATTTTTTGTTTTTAACATGTGCAAATTCCCTCCTGATACACTTTATTTTTTTATTATTTTTATAAGATCGGCATCGTCTCTACCGCTGCCATTTCTGCTTCCAGTGCCTTTTTATAGTTTTCAATATAAGCATCAAATCCTGCCACATCCGCCGGATCCGGCTCCATGACAGTTCCTGTTTCCCCACCAAAGATCTTACCGGATAAATACTGCTCTAATGTTTCGCCTTCTGCTTTGTGTACCATGTATGATGCAAGCAGTGCCATGCCCCATGGGCCGCCCTCGCCTGCAGTTTCCATAACTGCTACCGGCGCATCCATTGCCGCAGCAAGGATTCCCTGTCCGACTCCTTTTGTCTTAAACAGTCCTCCATGCCCGTAAATGCGGTCTACTTTTACTTTTTCCTCTTTTAACAGGATATCCAGACCGATCTTTAACGTGGCAAGTGATGCATAAAGATGGCTTCTCATAAAGTTTGCCAGTGTAAAATGTGCATCCGGTCTGCGCACGAAAAGCGGACGGCCTTCATTTAAACCGGTTACCGGCTCACCGGAGAAATAATTGTAGGCAAGCAGGCCTCCACAGTCTTTATCTCCCTCTAATGCTTTCCGGTAAAGTGTTCCAAACAACTCATTCATATCCGGTTTCATGCCAAAGGCTTCTGCAAATTCTTTGAATAATCCAACCCATGCATTCAGGTCTGATGTACAGTTATTGCAGTGAACCATCGCAACGGTATCACCGGACGGTGTGGTTACCATGTCAAGCTCCTCATGTACATTCTTTAAATCTTCCTCGAGAACGACCATCGCAAACACGGATGTTCCGGCAGATACATTTCCTGTGCGGACTGCAACGGAATTTGTCGCAGCCATACCGGTTCCTGCATCTCCCTCCGGCGGGCAGAGTGGAATGCCTGCGGAAAGATTGCCGCTCTTATCCAACAGTTTTGCTCCCTCAGCAGACAACGTTCCTGCTGCCTCCCCTGCAACTAAAACTTTCGGCAGGATCTCACGCAGTTTCCACGGATATCCTTTTGGTGCGACAAGTGCGTCAAATTTATCGATCATTGTCTGATTGTAATCTCTTGTCTTTGCGTCGATCGGGAACATACCGGATGCCTCTCCGACACCAAGTACTTTCTCTCCGGTCAGTTTCCAGTGAATGTATCCGGCTAAGGTTGTAAAATACGAAATGTTTCCTACATGTTCTTCCCCGTTTAAGATCGCCTGATATAAATGTGCGATGCTCCAGCGCTGTGGAATATTAAAGGAAAACTCCTTTGTAAGTGCTGCCGCAGCCTCCCCCGTGATCGTATTGCGCCAGGTGCGGAACGGTACAAGTAACTCCCCGTCTTTGTCAAATGCCATATAGCCATGCATCATTCCGGAAAATCCGATCGCTGCGAGTGATGTGATCACCGTATCGTATTTTTCCTTTACATCCTCTGCTAATCTGCCATAACAGTCGGTAAGTCCCGTCCAGATATCATCCAGACTGTATGTCCAGATTCCATCCTCCAAACGGTTTTCCCAGTCATGTGCACCGGATGCAATCGGCTCCCCCGTCTCATTTACAAGAACCGCCTTGATCCTGGTTGAACCGAATTCAATACCAAGTACTGCTTTTCCGGTTTCAATCGTCTGCTTTGCGTTACTCATTATCCCTTCTCCTTTCAGATGTAAACCACTTTTTCTATACTTTCAGCATACAACTTGTATGCATGTGTTAACAAGTTGTTTTTTCTTAAAATACCACTTTATAAAATCTCTATAAATTCGCTTTATTCCTGACCATGTATGGTATAATGTATTAAGCTATGAGCAGTGCCAGATAAGAAGGAACACTGCGGAATAAAATACAGACCAGCACGAACTAATCACAACGTAAAAAGAAAGAGATTTTCCCATGCCATCAGAACATAAAACAAATGAAACCATCAAATACAAACTTGCCACCGCAATGAAAGAATGCATGAAATCCGCCTCCGTAGAGAAGATCACCGTCACGGAGATTGTGGAGACCTGCGGCGTGACACGCCAGACCTTTTACCGGAATTTTAAGGATAAGTATGACCTTATCAACTGGTATTTTGATAAAATTTTACTGGAATCTTTCGAACATATGGGTGAAGGGAAAACTGTGTATGAAGGACTGGTAAATAAATTTCATTATATCCAGCAGGAAAAGCTCTTTTTTAAAGCAGCTTTTAAAAATGACGATCAGAATTGTCTGAGAGATCATGATTTTCAACTGATCTGTGCCTTTTACACCGAACAGCTTGAGACACGCATGGCGTGCAGACTTTCCCGTCAGCTGCAGTTTCAGTTAGAAATGTACTGCCAGGGTTCCATTTATATGACCGTACAGTGGGTGCTTGGCTATCGCAAATGCTCTGCCGAAGAACTCGCACATGCCCTTGCATCTGCCATGCCGGAAGAACTGCAGACTGTATTTCATAAATACGGGTTGGTTTGATGCAGGAAAATGTTACATTCATAAACATTTCTGTTACAAAAAAACCTTCCAGGCAAAACAATTATGCCTGAAAGGTTTTCTTTTACTTATGACAATATACGAATCATAAAGCATACATTCTATGATTTCACCGCTGCAATTACATCAGTTTGCGGAAAAGATTCTTAAGATCTTCCACACTGGCATCTTTCGGGTTACCCGGAGCACATGCATCTGCATGAGCAGATTCTGCAAGAAAATCAAGATCTTCTTCTTTTAATGCCTCAAGTTTTGTCGGGATTCCCACATCAACAGAGAGTTTCTGTACGGCATCAACTGCTGCTTTACGATATTCCTCCACAGACATATCGTCCACACCTTTGACTCCCATTGCACGGGCGATCTCACGGTATTTCTCTCCGGTGCAGTCCGCATTGTACTCCATAACGATTGGAAGCATCATGGCACATGCAACACCATGTGGTGTATCATAAACAGCACCTAAGGTATGAGCCATGGAATGTGCAATTCCAAGACCTACGTTAGAAAATCCCATTCCGGCAATGTACTGTCCAAGTGCCATTCCCTCACGTCCCTCTTTCTTGTTGTCAACTGCATCACGCAGGGATCTTGAAATAATTTCAATCGCTTTCAGATGGAACATATCTGTCATTTCCCATGCAGCTTTGGTTGTATATCCCTCGATCGCATGTGTCAGGGCATCCATACCGGTGGAAGCTGTCAGTCCCTTTGGCATGGAAGACATCATATCCGGATCCACGATTGCAATGACAGGCATATCATGTGGATCGACACAGACGAATTTTCTCTTTCTCTCCACATCTGTGATAACATAATTGATCGTAACCTCTGCTGCCGTACCGGCGGTCGTAGGTACTGCAATGATCGGTACGCATGGTTTTTTCGTGGGTGCAACTCCCTCAAGACTTCTGACATCCTCAAATTCCGGATTGGCAATAATGATTCCGATCGCTTTTGAGGTATCCATAGAAGATCCTCCACCGATTGCGATCAGGTAATCAGCTTCCGCTTTCTTAAATGCCTCAACACCGTGCTGTACATTCTGGATCGTAGGGTTTGCTTTGATATCTGAATAAATTTCATAAGCAAGTCCGTTTTTGTCAAGAATATCCGTTACCTTTTTTGTAACACCAAATTTGATCAGATCCGGATCAGAACATACAAATGCTTTTTTGAAAGCACGCGCCTTTGCCTCTGTTGCAATCTCTTCGATCGCTCCTGCTCCGTGGTAAGATGTTTCGTTTAACATAATTCTGTTTGCCATAATAACCTTCTCCTTTTTCAATACTTATGATACTTTGATTGTAACAGGATCCTATCGTTTTCGTAAGTGACAAAACAGCAAAATTGTAACAAAAAACCTGTATCAGCAAATTACTGATACAGGTCATGTTATGATCCATTATTATACATTGATTTCCGCTTTTACACCAAGTTCTTCCTTGTTTGCATCCAGAATCGGTTTTACCACATTTGCAATGAATTTATCCACCTGGATCGGTGCACGTCCCACATATTTTGCCGGATCCATCGTGGACTGCAGTGCCTCTAATGTCAGGTTAAATTCAGGATCTGCAGCGATCAGTTCAAGCAGATTGTTGTCTTTTCCTTCCTCTTTTACAGTCTTTCCTGCCTGCATGGATAAGGTACGGATCTTTTCATGTAACTCCTGACGGTTGCCGCCATTCTTTACAGCGTCCATCATAATGTTTTCCGTTGCCATAAACGGGAGTTCTGCCATTAAATGTTTGGTGATTACTTTATCATATACAACCAATCCATCCACTACATTTAAGCACAGGTCTAAGATACCATCGATTGCAAGAAATCCTTCCGGAATGGAAAGTCTCTTGTTTGCAGAGTCATCTAAGGTGCGCTCAAACCACTGTGTTGCGGAAGTGATCGCCGGGTTTAAAGCATCGATCATGACATAACGCGATAAGGATGCGATACGCTCGGAACGCATCGGATTGCGTTTGTATGCCATGGCAGAAGATCCGATCTGGTTCTTCTCAAACGGCTCTTCCACTTCTTTTAAGTGCTGTAACAAACGGATATCATTTGACATCTTGTGTGCACTTGCCGCAATACCTGCAAGAATATTTGCAACGCGTGTATCCACTTTTCTGGAATAAGTCTGTCCTGATACTGCATAGCACTCTTTGAATCCCATTTTTGCAGCGATCATCGGGTCGATCTTGTCAATCGTCTCCTGATCTCCATCAAACAGTTCTAAGAAACTTGCCTGTGTTCCGGTCGTTCCCTTGGAACCGAGCAGTTTTAAAGATCCCATGACATACTCTAGGTCCTCAAGATCCATGATAAATTCCTGTGCCCACAGTGTTGCACGCTTTCCAACAGTCGTCGGCTGTGCAGGCTGGAAATGGGTAAATGCCAGTGTCGGCAGATTTTTGTAAGTATCTGCAAATTTTGCAAGTTCTGCGATAACATTGACCAGTTTTTTATGAACCAGCTCCAATGCCTCCCTCATTAAAATAATATCGGTGTTATCACCAACATAACAGGATGTTGCTCCAAGATGGATGATTCCTGCTGCCTTCGGGCACTGCTGTCCATATGCATATACATGACTCATAACATCATGACGAACCAATTTTTCACGCTCTCTTGCTACATCATAATTGATGTCCTCAGCATGTGCCTTTAACTCGTCGATCTGTTCCTGTGTAATAACCGGCTTTCCATTCTCGGAAAGTCCTAACTCCATCTCTGTCTCAGCTAATGCAATCCATAATTTTCTCCAGGTACGGAACTTTTTGTCCTGTGAAAAAATATACTGCATCTCCTTGCTGGCATAACGCTCAGATAACGGACTTGTATATCTGTCTGTACTCATTTCTGTTCTCCTTAACATTTGTTATTATCTATCTCTCAAAATCGCCCCGGATGTCTTCTTTCGGCGGTTCCATCGGGTAGGTACCCGTAAAGCATCCCTTACAGATACTTAATCCGCCGACCATTTCCTCTAAACGCTCAACTCCAAGGTATCCAAGGGAATCCGCACCAATGATCTTACGGATATCCTCGATGGAACGATTGTATGCAATGAGCTGTTCTCTCTCCGGGATATCTGTTCCAAAGTAACACGGCCATAAAAATGGCGGGGAACTGATCCTTACATGCACTTCGGTTGCACCGGCATCACGCAGCATTTTTACGATGCGGTCTGATGTCGTACCGCGGACAATGGAATCATCGATCATAATGATACGTTTTCCATCAACCGCCTCTTTTAAAACATTTAATTTCACGCGCACGCTGGACTCTCTGCTGCTCTGTTTCGGCTTGATGAAAGTTCTTCCGACATAGCCGTTTTTCACAAATGCAGTGCCATACGGAATCCCCGACTGCAGGGAATAACCGAGTGCTGCAGCATTTCCGGACTCCGGAACACCGACGACAAGGTCTGCATCCACCGGTGAATCCATGGCGAGGAAACGTCCTGCCTTGATCCTGGATGCATAGACACTGACACCGTCGATATGGCTGTCCGGTCTTGCAAAGTAAATATATTCAAAAATACAGCGCGCCTCTTTTTCTTTTGGCAGTGCTAAAGAAAGGTCAGACTGAATGCCGCCCTCCGGTGTGATCGTAACGATCTCTCCCGGCAGTACATCACGGACATACTCCGCGCCGATCGTATCAAGTGCACAGGTCTCGGATGCCAAAATGTAGGCATTGTCACGTTTTCCAATACAGAGCGGTTTAAAACCGTACGGATCACGCGCTCCGACTAACTTTCTCGGGCTCATCACTACCAGTGCAAACGCACCCTTGATCTTCTGGCAGGCACGTCCCACTGCCTCTTCCACACTGTTTGAATTTAAACGCTCACGGGCAATGTGATAGGCGATGACCTCAGAGTCAATCGTCGTCTGGAAAATTGCTCCGGTATACTCTAAATCCTTGCGCAGTTCCATTGCATTGATCAGGTTTCCGTTGTGTGCGAGCGCTAATGTTCCCTTTACATAATTAAGAACCAATGGCTGTGCATTCTCACGGGTGGAAGCTCCTGCCGTCGAATAACGGACATGTCCGACACCGATATCGCCATGCATAGGCTCTAAATTATCCTGCGTGAATACCTCATTGACAAGTCCCATGCCTTTGTATGAGGTCACCTTTCCCTTGGGTCCGTTCGTCTCACTGACCGCAATACCACAGCTCTCCTGTCCACGGTGCTGCAATGCAAAAAGGCCATAATAAATCGTGGATGCAACGTCTCCGCCATCAAAGTCGTACATTCCGAATACACCACATTCCTCGTGCAGTCCGCTGTCCCCATTCGTCTGCCATGGTGTATCTTTCACAAATCCATTGTTGTCCATAAAATCCTCCTTGTTTTTCGAAGAAAAATGCGAGCCCGTTGGTGAGCAGAGGATTTTTCCACTAAGCAAATTTCTTACCTGTCAGAAGCTCATATGCCTCTTTGTATTTATTCACGGTCTTTTCGATGACATCATCCGGTAACAGGTAATCACTGTCCGGGTTGGCTTTTAACCAGTCTCTTACAAACTGTTTGTCAAAGGACGGCTGTCCCTGTCCCGGTTTGTAACCCTCTAATGGCCAGAATCTGGAGCTGTCCGGTGTAAGCATCTCATCCCCTAATACAACATTGCCATTCTCATCTAAACCAAATTCAAACTTGGTATCTGCAATGATGATACCTTTTGTCAGTGCATATTCGGCACATTTTTTATATAAAGCGATCGTATAATCTTTGATCTGTTCTGCGTAGGAAGCACCTTTTCCCGGATACTCTTTCTCTAAGATCTCTCTGCAGCGCTCAAAGGAGATATTCTCATCATGCAGACCGATCTCTGCCTTGGTACTCGGTGTAAAGATCGGCTCAGGCAGTTTGTCGGACTCCTGTAATCCCTCCGGCAGTTTGATGCCGCATACGGTACCGTTTTCTTTATAACTCTCCCAGCCGCTTCCTGTGATGTATCCGCGGACGATGCACTCGATCGGAAGCATCTCTAATTTTTTGCACATCATGCTGTTGCCATCAAATCTCTCCTCCTGGAAAAATTCCGGCATATCTTTTACATCAACAGAAATCATATGATTTGGAACGATATCTTTTGTTAAATCAAACCAGAATTTAGACATCTGAGTCAGAATCGCACCCTTTTTTGTGACTTTGTTCTTCAAAATATGATCGAAAGCAGAAATTCTGTCTGTCGCTACAATGATCAGGCTGTCGCCGTTATCATATACTTCACGTACTTTTCCCTCTTTAATTGGCTGAAATACTTTGCTACTCATCCTCTTTGTCCTCTTTTCCGGTGTTATAAGCACCATATCATTTTCTGATGTTACTCAAAAATTATAATACATAGTCTTTTGGAAAGTCAATGATTTTGCCCGTATGGACATCGATATGTGATATAGAAAAATCAGTTCTTTTTATTAGTATTTTTGTATAGTTTTAATCATATTATAAGTTGTACTTATATTTTTGTTTATATTCTCTTATTCTCACTTTCTCAGCTTCTTTCCTGCATGAATTTTACCGGAAAATGATCCTTTTCCTTTCAAAAAAAGTGCCACAAAACTGATAAATTTCTTTCTGACAGCAGCTGCCCTGCCTGTCCAAAAATAAATATACCAGTCTGTGGCATCTTTTTATCCGGCTATATTATATCGCTCTTTTATTTTTTGATCAGTAAAGATTTTCCTGTCATCTCTGCCGGCTGCTCCATTCCCATCAGCTCGATCATAGTCGGGATGATATCTGCAAGACATCCATCCTCTTTTAAGGTGTAGGAAGGATCTGCATTTACCAGGATAAATGGAACCGGGTTGGTTGTGTGGGATGTTAACGGCTCGCCGGTCTCGTAGTTTACAAGCTGCTCAGCGTTTCCGTGATCTGCGCAGATGAACATCTGTCCGTCTACTTCTTTTAATGCCTCAACTGCTTTTCCAACACAGGTATCTACTGTCTCAACTGCTTTGATCGCTGCGTCTAAGATTCCGGTGTGACCAACCATATCCGGGTTTGCAAAGTTGATGATAATGACATCATATTTCTCAGAACGGATTGCTGCACATAACTTGTCGCATACTTCCGGTGCGCTCATCTCCGGCTGTAAATCGTAGGTAGCTACTTTCGGAGATTTTACAAGAATACGATCCTCACCTTTGTTTGGTTCTTCCACACCGCCGTTGAAGAAGAAGGTAACGTGTGCATATTTCTCTGTCTCGGCGATTCTTGCCTGTGTCATATCATGTGCTGCTAAATACTCACCAAATGTATTTTTCAGTTCTACTTTCTTAAATGCAACTTCTTTGTTCGGAATCGTCACGTCATACTCTGTGAAGCAGATGTATTTTACGTTCTTTCTTGCGCCACGGTCAAATCCATCAAAATCATCCATACAGAATGTTCTTGTGATCTCACGCGCACGGTCAGGACGGAAGTTAAAGAAAATAACAGTATCGTTGTCTTTGATTGTTGCGATCGGTTTGCCGTTCTCTGTAATTGCAGTTGGAACGAAGAACTCATCTGTCACATCTTTTGCATAAGATGCTTCCATAGCTGCTACTGCGCTCTCAGCAGTTTCTCCCTCGCCAGTGGTCAGCACTTTGTATGCTTTCTCCACACGATCCCATCTGTTATCACGATCCATTGCGTAGTAACGTCCGGAAATAGATGCGATCTTGCCAACACCAATTTCTTTCATCTTAGCTTCCAGTTCTTCGATGAACTCTTTACCGGAAGTCGGAGCAGTATCACGTCCGTCTAAGAAGCAATGTACATATACATTCTCAACGCCCTCTTTTTTTGCCATTTCAAGCAGGCCAAACAGGTGTGTGATGTGGCTGTGTACACCACCGTTTGATAACAGTCCGTATAAATGAAGGTCGGAACCGTTTTTCTTTACGTTTTCCATACCATCTAATAATGCCTGATTTTTGAAGAAATCGCCATCGCTGATTTCTTTTGTGATTCTCGTCAGTTCCTGATATACGATTCTTCCGGCACCCATATTTAAATGTCCTACCTCAGAGTTACCCATCTGTCCGTCAGGAAGACCAACTGCAAGACCACTTGCATTTCCTTTTACAAACGGATAGTCTTTCATAAGTCCGTCGATCACCGGTGTCTTTGCCTGTGCTATGGCATTGCCCTCTGTTTTTTCATTCAGTCCAAATCCGTCTAAGATCATTAATACGGTAGGTTTCTTACTCATGTTTTGTTTCCTCACTTTCTATTCTCTTTCCATTTATCAAAAGTATACGATTCTCCTAATCCAGAACCATTATACTGATAACCTCATCTGTTTTCAATAGTTTTTCTGGCTCAGCTGTTTTTCAAACTTCTTTGCCTTTGCCTGGCATTCTGTTTCCGTGACCGGATCCCCTCCGGCATCCTTATTAAGCTTTTCTAATATATAGGAATAAATCGCCCAGTTCGTGGGCGCATCATAATGGAGTCCGTCTCCTTTTGTTCCAAACCCAAGATTCGTCAGATATCGGTAACAATCGATATATGTAGCATTCCCCACCTTCTTGATGCGGTTATTAAATGCTTCAATCCTCTGATTATTACATCTTACCGGAGCACCTGACTTTGTCGGATTCACAGACAACAGATAAAGTTTGGAACTTTCCGGCCATCTGCGATATTTGTTCAGATAGGAACGGATCGATGTCAGGTCATTGACTCCCAGTCCACAGATCACAATCCAGTTTTTAATTTCCGTATGCTGCCGCTGCAGCGACTGTACCTTCGGGAACGCAGTATCTGCCAGCCATGCATATCCCATTCCAGGACAGGATACCACAAAAAAATTGGGGATATCTTCGATTTTACACTCTTCATTCATCAGATAAAACCTAGAATCTCCCACAAATATATATCCGGTTTCATATTCATAGGGATCTTCGGTCGGCTCTTCTTCTGCCGGTTCATTTTTTATTTCCATATCCCCGTTGACCTGATTGTCCACAATATCCGTTTCATTTTTCGTTACATCTGTTTTTATGCTGTCATCGGCATCCGCTTTTTCATCGTCTCTTTCATTTTTTCCCGATGAGTTCCCGGAATTACCTGTTATATTCTCATTTTCTGATCTGTTATTTGATCCACTATGTTGTATGGATGTCTCCGTTTCCTGTAAATCGTCTTCCAGTGAAACGTCCTGACTGTTAGAGCTCTGTGCCCTTGCATTCGCATTATTTTCTTTATATTCCGAATCCGTTTTTCCTGCCTGGTTCCATTCTCTTACCATCACGTTCCAACCGCAGATTATAATCAGGACACATATCAGGATCCGTGCTATTTTCTTTTTCATATATTTCACATTTTCCGCATATATCAAGGGAAAAGGGGATTCCTTCTGCTTTCACTCCCAGAGAGAATCCCCTTAACCTGATTATGATTTATTTATAGTTTACGATCTTACCGAAATCAGCTTTTAAGGAGGCTCCGCCAACTAAACCACCATCGATATCAGGCTGTGCAAACAACTCTGCTGCATTACCTGCATTTACAGATCCGCCGTACTGAATACGAACTTTCTCTGCAGTGTCAGCACCGTATACTTCTTTGATGCAGTCACGGATTGCCTTGCAGACTTCCTCTGCCTGCTCTGTGGTTGCAGTTTTTCCTGTTCCGATAGCCCAGATCGGCTCATAAGCGATTACCATAGAAGCAACCTGCTCTGCAGTAACGTCTTTTAAGTCAGATTTGATCTGCATACGGATCCAGTCTAAAGTGATTCCCATCTCTCTCTGCTCTAATGTCTCACCACAGCAAAGGATTGGTGTTAAGTTATGCTCGAAAGCTTTTTTCACTTTTTTGTTTAACATGCAGTCGCACTCTTTGAAGTAATCACGTCTCTCGGAATGACCGATGATAACGTATTTTACACCAGCATCTACTAACATCTCAGGAGCGATCTCTCCGGTGTAAGCACCTTTCTCCTCATAGTACATGTTCTCGGCACCTACTGCTACGTTGGTTCCTTTTACAGCCTCAACAACAGGTACGATATCGATTGCTGGTACACAGTAAACAACTTCTACATCATCGCTTACTACTAATGGTTTTAATTCCTCTACTAATTTAACAGCCTGGCTTGGAGTCATGTTCATTTTCCAGTTACCGGCTACGATCTTCTTTCTTGCCATGATTTTATCCTCTTTTTCCCATTTTTAAAGTTTGTTGACATATCATCTGTTACCATACCAAGGCATTATGGCAGCTTTTTATTTCGGCTGCCTATACCTAAGGCGTTATTGCAGCCAGATTTATGCTATGACAATCTTCTATTTATCATCGGCTGCCTATAACTAAGGCGTTATGGCAGCCATTTTCACTTTATGGCAACTTTTTATTTATCGTCGGCTGCCATAACGCCTGGTAATTCCTTACCCTCTAAGAACTCAAGGGAAGCTCCACCACCAGTAGAGATATGGCTCATCTTGTCGCCAAAGCCTAACTGATTAACAGCTGCTGCAGAATCACCACCACCGATGATTGTTGTTGCATCTGTATCAGCAAGTGCTTTTGCAACTGCGATTGTACCAGCTGCTAATGTTGGGTTCTCGAATACGCCCATCGGTCCGTTCCATACAACAGTCTTTGCTGTCTTAACTGCATCAGCATATAACTCCTGAGTCTTTGGTCCGATATCGCATCCCTCTCTGTCAGCCGGCATATCTTTTACATCACATACAGTAACTTCTACCGGAGCGTCGATCGGGCTCGGGAAATCTGCGATGGTTACAGCATCTACCGGAAGGAGTAATTTCTTTCCAAGTTTCTCAGCTTTTGCCATCATCTCTTTACAGTAATCGATCTTGGTATCATCTACTAAAGATTTACCGATCTCATATCCCTGTGCTTTTAAGAAAGTATATGCCATACCACCACCGATGATTAATGTATCGCATTTCTCTAATAAGTTAGAGATAACATTTAATTTATCTGCAACTTTTGCACCGCCAAGGATTGCTACGAACGGTCTTACCGGATTCTCTACAGCATTTCCAAGGAAATCGATCTCTTTCTGCATTAAGTAACCAACTACGTTAGAGCCACCTTTTGCAGAGATGAATTTGGTAACACCTGCAACAGAAGCATGTGCTCTGTGGGAAGAACCGAATGCATCACATACATAATCGTCTGCAAGATCAGCTAACTCTTTGCTGAACTCTTCGCCGTTCTTTGTCTCCTCAGCACCACGGAAACGTGTATTCTGTAATAAGATTACATCTCCCTCTTTCATCTCAGCAACAGCTTTGGTAGCTTCCTCACCTGTTACATGATAATCAGAGATGAATTTTACATCTTTGCCAAGTTTTTCAGAAAGTTTTACAGCTACAGGAGCTAATGACTCACCTTCGTTTGGTCCATTTTTAACTTTTCCAAGATGAGAGCAAAGGATAACCTTTCCGCCATCATTGATTAATTTTTTGATTGTAGGAAGTGCTGCGTTGATACGGGTCTCATCTGTGATCTTTCCTTCTTTTAACGGAACGTTGAAATCACATCTTACAAGTACTCTTCTTCCCTTTACATTAATGTCGTCTACAGATTTTTTGTTTAATGACATAAAATATGTCCTCCTTTTATATAATTGAGGTATAAAAACAGGCCCGGTCCAATAGGACCGGACCTGCTAAAAGTCGCATATAGTTATCGTAACCCGTCGATTATGCTAACTCACTGAAGTATTTGATTGTACGAACCATCTGAGATGTGTAAGAGTTCTCGTTGTCATACCATGAAACAACCTGAACTTCGTACTGGTCATCAGATACCTGGTTAACCATTGTCTGAGTTGCATCGAATAATGAACCATATCTCATTCCTACGATATCGGAAGAAACGATCTCATCCTCGTTATAACCGAAAGACTCGTTAGCTGCTGCTTTCATAGCTGCATTGATGTCTTCTTTTGTTACGCCAGCTTTCTTAACAACTGCTGTTAAGATTGTTGTAGAACCTGTTGGGGTTGGTACACGCTGAGCAGATCCGATTAATTTACCGTTTAACTCAGGGATAACAAGACCGATTGCTTTTGCAGCACCTGTGCTGTTAGGAACGATGTTAACTGCTGCTGCACGGGATCTTCTTAAATCACCTTTTCTCTGAGGTCCATCAAGAGTCATCTGATCACCTGTGTAAGCATGGATTGTTACCATGATACCAGACTGGATCGGAGCATATTTGTTTAATGCATCTGCCATTGGTGCTAAGCAGTTTGTTGTACAGGAAGCTGCTGAAATGATTGTATCAGAAGCTTTTAATGTCTCGTGGTTTGTATTATAAACGATAGTAGGAAGGTCATTTCCTGCTGGAGCAGAGATAACAACTTTTCTAGCACCTGCATTGATGTGAGCCTGTGCTTTTTCTTTGCTTGTATAGAAACCGGAGCACTCTAATACAACGTCAACTTTTAAATCTCCCCATGGGCAGTTGTTTGCATCTGGGAATGCGTAGATTTTGATCTCTTTACCGCAAACGATGATAGAATCATCTGTGCTGGAAACTTCATCAGCATGCTCATATTTACCCTGAGATGAATCATATTTTAACAAGTGTGCTAACATTTTAGGACTTGTTAAATCGTTGATTGCTACTACTTCATATCCTTCTGCTCCAAACATCTGTCTGAAAGCAAGACGACCAATACGGCCAAAACCATTGATTGCTACTCTTACTGCCATTTTTAATTCCTCCTAGAATTTGTAAATGTGATAACTTGATGGGACTTATGCCCGTCCCAAGCTTCCTTTATTTTAACCAATTTCTTTTGAAAGTTCAAGCCTTTTTCTCGACTTTATTCTGTGTTTGTTAAATTTTTCACTATATGCAATTTTCCGGTCGTTTTTTCATGAATTTTATACAAAATATACAAATATGACTTCTTTTCTTTTGTGGGATAGGCTATACTATATCATAAGCTACTTACCAAATGTTGGTTTGTTTATGAAATAAATCGCCCGTCCCAATGGTGTGTCGCAGGTCTGTGAGTGGCATCTTGCGCAAAGCCGGAGTTAATTTTGGTTCCGTTGTACGAAAATAAGAAAAGTCTAAGTGTGTCTGAGTTAGATTTTCTCGGAGTGACGTGACCGGCGTTCAACGAGCCATCCGTGGCTCGTGAAGCCTTGTTCTGCCATCCGTGGCAGAACATCACTGTGTATCTACAGACACACTAAGATTTTCTAATTTTCTCCCAAAGTCACAAAATCAGTTCAGGCTTTGCGCAAGATGCCAGCCTCTAGGTTATGAAACACCATTTGGGTGGGCGGTTCATCTCAAAATGGGGGCGCGGGTGTGAATTTTTGATATTCGCACGAATGGAAATATGCTTAAAATCCTAATGTGCAATACCACTGATATTCAGCCTGATGACTTGTCTGAAGTTTCATCTGCTATGTTGCATTACATTAATCATTTCGTAAATTACCAGACTGATAATGCAGATTATTATTCCAAGTATGTATGTTTAAAAGCATAGATATAACAGATTGCGTCGAGATTTTTCAACCTTTTTGAAATGAATGTCACAAAAATTTACGCACCCCCAAGGTTGTAAAATGAGTTTCCCGGCTAAGGGTGGTTCACAACCTTGCGGCTGGCAAATCGCATCAAGCCAGGACTCGTTTTGTGACTTTGGGAGAAAATTAGAAAGTCTTTGTATGCCTGTTCACAATACAGTGTTGTGCTGCCACGGACGGCAGCACAAGTCCTAATGTGCCCGGACGGCACATTTAGGACGCACACGTCACTCCGCCTCAACCTGAATCAGGCATACTTAGACTTTCTTATTTTCGGACAACGGAACAAAACAGTCCCGGCTTGATGCAATTTGCCAATCGTAACTCCCCAGAACCACCCTACACAGGGAAACTCATATCACCCACAAACCAGCATTTGTGATATGCGTAATTGCGCAAATAAGATTTCACATTATGTGCCAGCCCGGCACAGGAAAGAGGATTTAATATGTTATGGGATACGCATATGCACAGCCAGTTTTCCGGCGACAGTCACACACCGCAGGAAGATATGATCGCTGCTGCAAAACAAAAAAATTTAAAAGGAATCTGTTTTACAGACCATCTTGACATCGACTATCCGGATGAGCCGGAGACATTTTTGCTGGATCTGCCGAATTATGTCTCTTCCGTGGAGGCAATGCAGGAGAAATATAAGGAAATTCTTCCGGTACGACTTGGCATTGAACTTGGGTTACAGCCGCATCTTGCCTGCATACATGCTGACATCCTGTCACAATACCCGTTTGATTTTGTGATCGGTTCCTCACACGTCATGCACGGCGTTGATCCTTATTATCCGGCTTATTGGGAAAATCACACGGAGGAGGAAGGCTATCAGGAATATTTTGAATCCATTCTGGAAAATATCGCAGTTTTCGATGGTTTTGACGTCTATGGTCACATCGACTACGTGGTAAGATACGGTCCAAATAAAAATGCCAGTTATTCCTATCAGAAATATGCCGACATCATCGACGAAATCTTAAAGGCTCTTATTATCAAAGGCAAAGGGATTGAGATCAACACCGGCGGTTTCAAATACGGACTCGGTCATCCGAACCCGACAGAGGACATCATTAAGCGCTATCATGAACTCGGCGGAGAGATCATCACGATCGGTGCGGACGCACATCAGCCGGAGCATGTCGCATTTGATTTTGAAAAAGTTCCTTCTATATTAAAAGAAGCCGGCTTTACACATTATACGGTATTTAAGAACAGGAAACCGGAATTTATCCCGATTCCCTGACCGGAACTGCTGTTAGGATGCCGGGGCAAATAGTGCACTCAAGTTTATTAATTGGCAAATTGCACCAGCCAATATATTGTGAATGCACTATTTGTGCCCCAGCCTCCTGTCATTTTAACGTCTCACTGTGATTTAACACCGACGTACTATATAAAAACAGCACATCCTGATCTTTAAAATCAATATAGTTTCCAATCCGCTCCACGGGCAGATACCGGATATCCACCAGTGTGATCTTCGCATAATCTTCTGCCAGGAGTGGGGCGATGCTGCTTCCAAAGGAATCCCGGAACATGACCAGTTCCCGGTCTGTTTTCGCATTCGGATTTTCAATCGATATCAGGGATTTCGATCCTCCCAGAAAAATCTCATACATATCATTCCCCGTTGTTTTTTCCATGTCGTAAATCTTATTTTCCGCTCGGTTTTCATAATCATACACGATACAGTTTTCAAGCACGTCATTATCCAGATAATACAGTGTATCAGGCTGTCCATGAAGTGCGAGCTGTCCATAATAGACACCGTAAAATGGATTTTCCAGTTCTTTTGTTTCGTATTCTGACGCCGGATTTACCCCCATTGCCCCAGCGAGGTGCCGTGCCACATCCGTGATCTGTTCCTGCCGCCAGTGTGCATCTGTGCGGTAATAGTCCGAAAGCTCAAGATCCCCAAATATGTCAATATACTGTGCATATTTCGTCCCATCTCTCATCTGCGCCGTCAGCATATCATAATCCATGGACGGATAACCATTTTCATCTGCCAGAAAATAACTTTTATCCGGCACGATCGCCAGATAGATATCTGTGTCTGTATCCGAAAGGTAACGATCATAGACTTCCCCAAAACGCGTGACGGCATACTGCAGTGAATCCGCATGAAGCGGATATTCCATTTTGGCAATATAGCCATCTTTGATATAAAGTCCATGCTGGTCTTTCTGCCCCAGCACATACATGGAAAACGCTGTCTTTAATGCACGAAACTGCTCCCGTAACGGAAACTGGTCTTTTGCATACGACTCAAATCCACTCATAAAAGTACCATCTTTCATGTTTTCCACATTTATTTTCGGAAACTGTGCAAGTTTTCTGCGCTCTGAGATAGAAACCGTATCATCACTTTTCGCAATATTTCCTGTTAAAAATCCAAACAGGATCAGTGCCGTCACGCCAACAGTGATCCTGTCTTTTCGCTTTGTTCCCATAATTGCCCTCAAAATCTGAAATATAAAAACGGATTGAATGAACCATCTACCAGAAATGCCACACAAAGAAGCAGTAACATTACCAGCAGGAGAATTTCTGCAATGTCAAGCGTCTGCTTTAAGCCTTTCTTTTTCTGCAATCTTCCATATAATCTCACAGGAAGCGGCGTCGCCCCGATCACCGCAGTCAGGATGATCCCTGCATAACTTTTCAGATAATACAGACTCTCTGTCGTAACCGGTTTTATCTGTCCCCCGCCAAACATAGATACGATGCAATCCCAAAAATCCGCCACGGAGGATGCATCAAAAAGTACAAACCCGATCAGCACAAAAAACAGCACATACAGGTGTCCGACGATCTTATGTTTTTTTAAATAAGGCAACAGCCATGCTTTTTCAATCAGTAAAAGCACCGCATACATCAGTCCCCACAGGATAAAATTCCATGCCGCCCCATGCCAGAATCCGGTTGCCATCCACACAAGAAAAATATTGAAGATCCACCGCACAGGTTTTACATGACTGCCGCCCAGCGGGATGTAAAGATAATCCCGGAACCATGCGCCAAGTGAAATATGCCATCTGCGCCAGAATTCGGTAATGCTCGCAGAACAATAAGGATAGCGGAAGTTTTCCGGAAAATCAAATCCAAAAACAGCTCCCAGTCCGACCGCCATATCGCTGTACCCGGAAAAATCAAAGTAAATCTGAAGCATAAACGCTACCGCATACATCCAGAAAAATAAAACCGATTTTTCCTCGGAAGCCTGAAACTGTCCGATCAGCGCCCCGAGTACATTTGCAATCAGTATCTTTTTTGACAGCCCGGTCACAAATCTTTGAATTCCATATGCACACTTTTCCACGCTGTGCATACGGTTTTCAAGCTGACTTCTGATATCCGAATAGCGCACGATCGGCCCTGCAACGAGTTGTGGAAACATTGCAACATAAGCAGCAAACGTGAGCAGATTTTTCTGTGCCGGGACATCTCCCCGGTATACATCTACCGTATAGCTGATGACCTGAAATGTATAAAAACTGATGCCAAGCGGCATTGCAATGCTAAGCAGTGGAATTTTCTGCCCTGTCAGCACATTGAGATTCTGTATGAAAAAATCGGCATATTTGCAATAGATGAGCGGAAAAATTTCCAATAAAACAGCAGCAGCCAAAAGAATTTTTGACTGCCGTTTATTCTGACATGTACCGATCAGACGGGCAGACAGATAACCAGCTAAGATGACTGCTGCCATCACCGGCAGGTATTTCGGTTCTCCCCATCCATAAAAGATCAGACTCCCAAAAAGAAGCACTGTATTTTTCATCCGCCCCGGAGCCAGAAAATAAACCAGCACCATACACGGAAGAAAATAAATCAAAAACGTGATACTTGAAAATAACATTTATACGATCCCGTCCTCACTGATGACTTTCGCGTTTTCATAAGTCTGCGTGAGTTTGTCTTTAAACGTGTTTACCAGTTCTTCATTTCCAAAAACAGATACCAGATAATCATCCACCGAAATTACAACCAGCTTGTCCGGAAATCCACACATCCACTGTCTGCCCATCACATTTTCCTTGAGGTCTGCCGCTACGCTCTTTACATCATCTGCATTTTTCAGATGATAGGCACCGCAGGTAAATGTGTTCGCATTCATCATGTGCATGATGGAAGCCGCATTATCGATCTTTTCCGCATCCGCCGCCGGAAAGCCAAGCATGCGGTCTAATTCATCCGCATCCGTGATCCCAAATGTCCCCGGCGCATCCTCTGTCATATTTTCTTCCGTCATATCTCCGCCTGCGATGGCGAATTTCTCGTCTTCTTCGTAGCTGTTCCAGACTGTGGTAAGAAGCTCTTTGGCATCTTTGATCTCTGTCTTTTCTGATGAATCCCTGCTGTCTGTTTTATTTCCACAGGCAGCAAGTGACATTGCAAGAAAAATTGAAAACAATAGTATTATAAATTTTTTCATGTTCGTCTCCATTTTTGTTTTGTTTGGTTTGGTTTTATTTTTCTCATCGTATCATGTTTTATACCGGGTGGAAAGAGAATATTCCATTTTCTTTAATATCTTCTCACGATCCGATCAACACATTTTTTTCTTCAAATGCAAATCCATAATGTCTGATCTTCTCTTTTGGTATTCCCCGTGCCAACAGTTCGGCATCATAATTTTTTTCTTTGATCTGCACTAGTGCTGACTGTACTGTTTTCTTCAAGTGTCTGCTCTTTTTTATTATTTTTTACCTTAAACTCCAATATAATTGCTGGTATTTTTGTTTTTTCCCGCTCTTTCGGAACCATCATGACATCATATCTGCCAAAGCCGCTTTCCCGGTTTGACCTGATTTCATAGATATCTGTCTGGTCTGCTATTAGTCCAAGCACAAATCCATGATAAAATCTTTCCGGTTCCTGATTTCCAGCGCCTTCACTTCCGACATCAAAATAACTAAACGTTGCAAGCGTAATCTTATTCATACAATAATTCATTGCATCCACATCCTCAACCTTTAAATAACCACCTGCTACCAGAAGACTCCATACCGCGCTTTCATCCTGTGCAAGATGGCTGAACACGATCTGTTCATCAAAATTAACTTCAATCGTCTTTCCGTTTAAAAGACTTTCCATCTGTATCTTCATATCTGCCGATGCTCATTCTCTGTAAAACATTCCTGTTCATTTAGATAGCGGTTTTGTCTATAAACATCCACAATAATATTTTTTATCTTTTGAACAGCATCTTTGTAATTGTTCTGTTTTACATCCGCAAAGCTGACAAAAATAACCCGATGTGTTCCCTGCAGTATGCGGTATTTTTCACTTTCCCACCACTGCCTTATAAAATCTGTTTTATCAATATAAAAATAATGGTTCTTTCTTAAAGATACAAAATCCTGCTTTCCAATACTGATGATTCTGCTCATATTTTACCTATACTTTCCTGTTTATCGTGTAATTATCTTTACACGTTTTTGACGTTCTCTGCTGCCTGATCATATTGTATCTATCTTTTGATCAGTTTGAAAGGATTTTCATTTTCTGTAAGTTTTCTTAAAATGATCAATAATCAATTCGGAAATAATCAAGATACGCTTTATATCTGTCCTGTGCCGTAAGACAGGTATCTGTCAGATATCCTTTTTCATTGTCCCATTCTTTCAGCCCCCGATAGTAGAACATTTTTAAATCATCTTCGATAATAAATGGAACAATATTATATTTCAGACACTCTTTAAACATGATCAGTCTGCCGACACGTCCGTTGCCATCCTGAAACGGATGAATTCTTTCAAACTTCACATGAAAATCCAAAATATCTTCCAAAGACTTTTCTTCTTTCGCATTATATTCTGCCAGCAATTTTTTTATCTTACCGGATACCTGCTCCGGTAATGTAGTCTCCATACCCCCGACCTCATTTGGCATCTTTTTATAATCTCCAACAGCAAACCAGTCTTTTCTGGAATCACTGGTTCCATTTTTTAAAGTCAGATGGAGCAGCTTTAACAATTTCTCTGTCAATACCATACAGGCATCATCAATTATCATATCAATGCACCGAAAATGGTTTGCAGTTTCAATCACGTCATCCACGTTAAGAACTTCATTTTCAACACCGATGGTATTGGTTTCAAAAATATATCTTGTCTGATCGTGCGTCAGACGGCTTCCTTCCATATGATTTGAATTATAGGTTAAATCGATCTGTGTTTTATGATAGATACCGCCTTGATACTTATCTGTTTTTTCTTCTCTCAGAATATCTAACAGTGTTTTGGACTGCCGTTTTTCCTGATTTTTTCGCACTCTGTTTTCCTCCGTTCACTTTCTAGATTATTTAATTATAGCACATTACCGGTGGCAAATTCATTTTTGTCTATAAAAACGCAGAAAATCATATAAAAACACACCTGAATAAAAAATGACACATTTATCCATGTACCCATATTCTTTATACTAGTATGATAGAAGCGGACATATAGATTCAAGAATGGAGGGTGTATTTTTATGAAAACCTACGAACGACCACAAGTATTTTGTCAGGAAGATTTATGCGAAGGCTGTCCGGCAGACAACGGTTCTTTCTGCACACTGACCAAGGGATATACAACCGGTGATAAAGACTACCGTCCTACCTGGGAACGCAATGGCGAGAGTCCGGATAAAATAACATGGATAAAAAGACCTCCCAGAAAGGATTTTTCTTTTCCTTTCTGGAAGGTCTTTTAAAATTGTCAAAGAAAGATAAATATCTCTTCCCTTTTCTATATATTGTCTCTTATTTAAAATATGCTACACCGGACTCAAAGATTTTAAGATCCTGCTCTCCGTAAATGTTCATTGCCACGCTTCTGTCACGTCTCTCGGAATGAGCCATCTTGCCGAGCACACGTCCATCCGGGCTTGTGATACCCTCGATGGAACAGTAGGAACCATTGACGTTCCACTCTTCGTCCATGGTCGGAACACCTGCCTCATTGACGTACTGTGTTGCAACCTGACCGTTTGCAAACAGTTTATCAAGCCATTCTTTCGGTGCAACAAAGCGTCCCTCTCCGTGGGATGCCGGGTTGCAGTAAACTTTTCCAAGTTCCGCCTGTGCTAACCATGGGGACTTGTCGGTGACAACTTTTGTGTATACCATCTTGCTGATATGGCGTCCGATCGTGTTGTAGGTCAGTGTCGGGGAATCTGCTGCCTGCGGGCGGATCTCGCCGTAAGGTACCAGTCCTAATTTGATCAGTGCCTGGAATCCGTTACAGATACCAAGGGCTAAACCGTCTCTCTCATTTAACAGTTTCATAACTGCCTCTGTCATCTTTGCGTTGCGGAATGCGGTTGCAAAGAATTTTGCAGATCCTTCCGGCTCATCACCGGCGGAGAATCCACCCGGGAACATGATGATCTGTGCCTGGTCGATTGCCTTGGTAAATTCATCTACGGACTCACGGATGTCCTCAGCATTTAAGTTTTTAAATACTTTTACGATCGTATCCGCACCTGCGCGCTCAAACGCTTTTGCACTGTCGTACTCGCAGTTGGTTCCCGGGAATACCGGAATAAATACGGTCGGTCTTGCCACTTTATGTTTGCATACATAAACAGAATCTGCATGATAAAGATCTGTCTTTACTTCCTCTTTATCTTCGGTTGCACGAGTCGGGAATACTTTCTCCAATGTGCCTGTCCATGCGTTCAATGCCTCATCGATCGCAAGTTTCATATCGCCACAGATAAATGCTGCTTTCTCATTGACAGCACCTGCTCTCTTTACGTTTGCAGATAAACCTGCATTCTGCAGTGCCTCGTAAACTTCTGCAGTCTTGCCTGCCGGAACTTCTGCCACGATATTACCAAAGCCCGGAGCAAACAGTGTATCAGTTGTCACATCGGTATCTACTGTCACGCCAAGTTTGTTACCGAATGCCATCTTTGCAAGTGCTGCTGCAAGACCTTTTCCGTCAAGCGCATATGCGGAAACGATCGCACCTTTCTGGATCAATGCATGAACCGCATCATAAAGTTTCATGACCTGTGCGTAAACCGGCACGTCATATTCGTCTTTGTCGATCGTAAAGTATAACAGTTCATTTCCTGCTGCCTTTAACTCCGGTGTGATGATATCCTGCTCTTTTGCCACATCCACTGCAAAGGAAACCAGTGTCGGCGGTACATCAATATCATTAAACGTTCCTGACATGGAATCTTTTCCACCGATAGATGGAAGTCCAAAACCGATCTGTGCATTGTAAGCTCCGAGAAGTGCTGCAAATGGCTGGCTCCAGCGCTTCGGATCCTCGTTCATTCTGCGGAAGTATTCCTGGAATGTAAAACGGATCTTTTTATAATCACCACCTGCGGTCACGATTCTTGATAAGGACTCTAATACCGCATAGATCGCACCGTGGTACGGGCTCCAGCTTGCTAAATACGGATCAAAACCATATGCCATCATGGTTACGGTATCACATTTTCCATGTGCAACCGGAAGTTTTGCCACCATGGACTGTGTTTCTGTGAGCTGATATTTTCCACCGAATGGCATGTAAACACTTCCTGCACCGATGGAACCGTCAAACATCTCCACAAGACCTTTCTGGGAGCAGACATTCAAATCAGCCAGCTCTGCAAGCCATGCTGCCTTCATATCGTTTTTCGCAACCGCATCTGCAACTTTTGGTGTAGAGATCTTATTTAAGTAATTATCCTCCGGTACCGGCATATCCACTGCAACGTTGGTCTCCTGATGCGCACCGTTGGTGTCTAAGAAGGCACGGGAGATATTTACGATCTCTTTGCCTCTCCACTCTAAAACAAGTCTCGGCTCCTCCGTTACAACGGCAACTTCCACTGCCTCTAAGTTTTCCTCCGCTGCGTAGCCTAAGAAGGTCTTGACATCCGAAGGAGATACCACAACTGCCATACGCTCCTGGGATTCTGAGATTGCAAGTTCTGTTCCGTCTAATCCGGCATATTTCTTCGGCACTTTGTCAAGCTGTACGCGAAGTCCGTCTGCAAGCTCACCGATTGCTACAGACACACCGCCCGCACCGAAATCGTTGCATTTTTTGATGATATGGGCAACTTCCTCACGGCGGAACAGGCGCTGGATCTTGCGTTCTGTCGGCGGGTTACCTTTCTGTACCTCGGCACCGCAGACTGCTGTGGACTCTGTGTTGTGCGCTTTTGAAGAACCTGTGGCACCACCGATACCGTCACGTCCGGTTCTTCCTCCAAGTAAAATGATGATGTCACCCGGATCAGAGGTCAGTCTCTGTACGGCACGTCTTGGAGCAGCACCCATGACCGCACCGATCTCCATACGTTTTGCCACATAGTTTGGATGGTAAACTTCTTTGACGTATCCGGTTGCAAGACCGATCTGGTTACCGTAAGAGCTGTATCCGTGTGCAGCTTCTCTCACCAGTTTTTTCTGTGGAAGTTTTCCGGAGATCGTCTCGGAAACAGGAACCGTCGGATCTGCGGCACCGGTCACACGCATTGCCTGGTAAACATAGGTACGTCCTGACAACGGGTCACGGATCGCACCGCCAAGACAGGTAGCGGCACCACCAAATGGCTCGATCTCGGTCGGATGGTTGTGTGTTTCATTTTTGAAATTAACCAGCCACTCCTCTGTCTTTCCGTCTACTTCTACCGGAACAACGATGGAACATGCATTGATCTCATCGGACTCTTCCTGATCCTGTAACTTTCCTTCTTTTTTCAGACGTTTCATTGCCATCAGGGCAAGATCCATCAGACATACAAACTTATCGCTGCGTCCTGCATACAGGTTCTTGTGGGTATTTAAGTAATCCTCATAAGTCTCTTTCATCGGCGCGCAGTAATAACCGTCATCAAATGCCACATTTTTAAGTTCTGTGGAGAATGTGGTATGACGGCAGTGATCAGACCAGTAGGTATCTAACACACGGATCTCCGTCATGGACGGATCGCGTTTTTCATCGTTCTTAAAATAATTCTGGATATGTAAAAAGTCTTTGAATGTCATCGCAAGATTCAATGAATCGTATAACTCTTTTAACTTAGCCTCCGGCGTATCACGAAAACCGTCAAAGATCTTAACATCCTCCGGCTCCGGGAAACTCTGCACTAAAGTCTCAGGTTTCTCTAAGCCTGTCTCTCTGGAATCGACCGGGTTGATGCAGTGTTTTTTGATCGCTGCAAACTCTTCGTCACTGATTGTACCATCGATCGCATAAGTCACTGCAGTGCGGATGATCGGCTCTTCCTCTTCATTTAATAATTTCACACACTGTTCTGCGGAATCTGCTCTCTGGTCAAACTGTCCCGGTAAGAACTCTACGGAAAATGTTCTTGCTCCGTTTAAATCAAACTCTTCCTCATAAATATCGTCTACCGGCGGTTCGGAAAAAACGGTTACTAAGGCTTTTTTATAAGTTTCCCCGGAAATATTTTCAATATCATAACGGATCAGCTCGCGCACCTTCGTCACACCACCGATTCCAAGATAACTTCTGATTTCAGACTGCAATTCTTTTGCCCGGACTGCATATTCCGGTTTCTTCTCAACATATACACGTTTTACACTGCTCATGTGGTAACCTCCATTCTCAGTTTCCATTTGTCTTTTCAAAGTATAACATAGGTTATAAAATAAGCATAATTAATATATTTAATCTTATTTATTAATTTTATTAATATTTCTATAAATAATAGAATGCACACTCTGCGAGCATTTTATTGTCATGAATTATATCTGCTTTGTTGCAGACATGTTCTTATTTTTACTCCTGAATCATTTTCTTTCATTGGAAAATGCTTTCACGCATCCCCATTATCAGTCTTTATTGACAGATTTATAAGCACGTCTTATAATCATGATAGTTATTTTTATTAACATTCTTCATTCAAATGATATGCGGCCAGCCCGCAGAAAGAGGACTTCATGGATATCAATTACGAATTATATAAAGTGTTTTATTATGTGGCAACATCCTTAAGTTTTTCCGAGGCAAGCAAACAGCTTTTTATTTCCCAGTCCGCGGTCAGCCAGTCGATCAAAACGCTTGAGAAAAAGTTAGACCAGCCGCTTTTCATCCGCAGCACGAAAAAAGTACATCTCACTCCTGCCGGAAAAGTATTATTAAAACACATCGAACCGGCAATGAACCTGATTCAGCGCGGTGAAAGCCAGCTTTTAGACTCCGGCAGTCTCGGACTCGGTCAGCTTCACATCGGTGCAAGCGACACCATCTGCCGTTACTTTTTAGTACCTTATTTAAAACAGTTCCACAAAAAGTTCCCGAACGTGCCGATCAAGGTGACGAACGCGACATCCCTTAGCTGCGTGGATCTCCTCGATCAGGGAAAAGTCGATCTGATCGTGACCAACTTTCCGAACTCGAACCTGAATCACTCCTACATTCAGAATACCGTCTGCAATTTTACCGACGTATTCATTGCAAACCCGGCATATTTTAACCTGAAACAGCAGGAGATCCCGTTTGAGGAACTGAAACAGTACCCAATCCTCATGCTCGACCGCAAAAGTACGACGAGCCAGTTCCTGCACAACCTGTTTTTACAGCATCAGCTTGAGCTGATCCCGCAGATCGAACTTAGCAGTAACGACCTTCTGATCGACCTTGCGCGCATCGGTCTTGGTATCGCATTTATACCGGATTACTGTTTAAGCCGGGAATCCAAAGATCTGTTTATCGTAAAAACAAAGGAAAAACTGCCATCGAGACAGATGGTCGCAGCCATCAACCCGACGCTCCCGGTTTCACAGTCCACCGAGGAATTCTTAAAACTGCTGCCTACGATCTGACACAGACTTAAGAACGGTTCCAGAATTCTTCTAAATACTTTTCCACCGTATCTATCCTGCATACCGTCTGCCTTTCCCATTCTCTTGGGAACAGCGCACGGTATTCACTCTGCAGGAAACGCTCATCTAAAAGTTCTATGACTCCGACATCCTCCACCGTCCGTATCACTCTTCCTGCCGCCTGTAACACCTTGTTCATTCCCGGATACCGGTAGGCATAATCAAATCCGGCACCAAGCCGTTTTTCAAAATATCCCATCAGGATCTCCCGCTCATTGCTGATCTGCGGCAGTCCCGTGCCGACGACAATCGCACCGATCAGCTGTTCATTTTTCAGGTCGATCCCTTCCCCGAAAATACCGCCCATCACACAAAATGCAGCCAGCGATCCTTTCCGCTCTCCCGATAATTTTTCCGAAAATGCCTGTAAAAAAGACTCTCTTTCTTCTTCTTTCATCCCAGGCTGCTGAATCAACGTTTCCGTTTCACAGGATGGATCTGACTGGCATTTTTCCAGAAAGACATCGCAGACCTGCTCCATCATTTTGTAGGATGGAAAAAACACCATATAATTTCCTTTTTTTGCATCTGTCGTCTTTTTTACATAGGAAGCGATCCGCTCAAACTCCCCTGCACTTCGTCTGGTATACTTGCTGCTCACATCATTTCCGAGCAGCAGCAATTTCTGTTCTTCCCGGAATGCCGTCTTTGCGTAAACTGCATAATTATCCGTTTCAGTCGAGAGCAGGCTCTTATAATAGCCCACCGGAAGCAGCGTCGCGGAAAAGAAAATAGTTGCATTCCCTTTGTTAATACGCTCCTGCAGGTTTTTCGACGGATCCACACAGTATAATTTGAGTTTAAAGCGTCCATCCTGCTCGTGTTCCGCATAAACGACATAGTGGTCATCCAGCAGTTCATAAATATTCAAAAAATTGCGCAGATTCAGATAAAACTCACTTAAATCTTTCCGCTCCGGGAACTCCGGTGCTTTCTGTAAAAATTCATCGAGATCCGACGCCACGTTCATTAACTCAAACGCAAAATTTCCAATTGATTCATAGATCACATATTTCTCACACTCACGCTTATAGGAGAGCAGTACGCGGTTACATTTTTCCAGTTCCCGCATCAGTTTTGCCTGACCATATTTCTTTAAAATCTTCTTTGCCAAAAGAAAATCTTCCTTATATATAATGGCACTGTACATCTCCCGGCTCCGCTCGACCAGATTGTGCGCCTCATCCACCAGAAAAATGTAATCTCCTGTGGTACCATCCGCAAAAAAACGTTTCAGATAGACATTCGGGTCAAATACATAATTGTAATCACAGATGATATCATCCACCCATGTCGCCGTATCCAGACACATTTCAAACGGACAGACATTGTATTCCTTCGCCTGTTCTAAGATCACCTCTCTCGTGATCATATCTTCCTTTTGCAGCAACGAAAAAACTGCATCGTTGACCCTGTCGTAATGCCCTTTTGCGTATGGACAGTTGACAGGATTGCACTCCATCTCCTCACACAGGCACAGCTTTTCTTTTGCCGTGATTGTAAGCACTTTTGCCTGATATCCGTTTTTACGCAGAAGTTCAAATGCTTCCCGCGCCACCGTCCCTGTGATCGTCTTTGCCGTCAGATAAAAGATCTTGTCCGCTAAATCCTCCCCAACCGCCTTGACCGCCGGAAACACGGTCGATATTGTCTTTCCTGCTCCGGTCGGCGCCTGGATAAAAAGATTCTTCTTTCTGCTGATCGTGCGGTACACACCGGCTGCTAATTCCTTCTGCCCTTCCCGGTAGGAAAATGGAAACTGCAGCGGTTTGATGGATGCCTGACGCAGTTTTTTCCATGCGAACTGAAAATCAGCCCATTTTTTGTACTCGGTGATCAGCTTCTCAAACCAGACCGCAAGTTCCTCAAACGTGTAATCATAATGAAAATACCGGATATCTTCGGTATCTAAATTACAGTACGTCATCTGCACTGAAATAGTGGCAAGATCATGCTGCAGGGCATAGATATAGGCATAACACATCGCCTGTGCACGGTGTACACCGACCGCATCGTCTAACAGATCAAGTTTCATGTACATGCCCTTAATCTCGTCGATCGTGACTTTGCAGTCTTCTGGCATCGTCATGTGATTAAAATTATCCGCAAATGTGATCTCTTCCTCCGCGCTCTCGATCAGAATCCCGTCCGCACGTCCCTCGATCACAAGCTGGTACTCGTCTTCCTCGATTGCAATTTTCAGTGGAACCTCCGCATGGTAATTGCTGCCCATCCGCTTCTGGATCTTTCTGTGGATCCTTCCCCCGGCAAGCATCGCCTCCGCAGAAGCACCGCGTCCATGGCGGTTGTCGATATCGCCCTCCCGCAGGATAAATTCGACCAGATCACGGACCGATATTTTTATGACACCTTTTTCGTTCTTTTCAATCTTTTTGCTCATATATGGATTATAGCACAAAAAAGACTGATTCCACATACCTTTCCAGATATATAAATCAGTCTTTTCATCTATCCCTTTATCTTCTGTTATACATCGTCCCATAAATCATGATCTATGGGCAGCATCTCTGCTTCAGGCTATTGCATATTTTCCAACAACCTGTTCAAAACGTGCATCCTTTTCGCCATACTTGATCGTAAGTTCCTTGCAAACACCTAAATAAAGCATTCCAAGCAAAGATTTTGCATCAATGACTGCTCTGCTGTAACATACATCAATTTCAAAATCACATTTTCCGGCAGCATTCACAAAATCCTTTACTTCCTCTGTGTCAGATAATTTGATTTTTCTTTCAATCATTCGACTCATTCCTTCCTACATCGAAAACAAAAAACATTATTTTTTCTTATCAGTTTGCTGATTATTGCACATTTTTTTTCATTTGTCAATTTATGAAAAATCCCTGATATTCCTTGATTTATCAGCAAAATGACAATATTGGATTTTATTTCGACACGGTATGACAAATTTTTAACATGTATTTTTCTCTTTTGTAAAAAATGCATATTTATACTTGTGCAAAAATACATGATTTACCCTTTTTTTTACCTTTATTTTTAAATTCTTCACAATTTTTTCAATCGGTTGCGCATCCATATTTTTCCATAGATCATTAGAAAATCCTTCTTATCGCCAGAATTTCGCGGTAGGTGACAGGCGACGTGTACTTGATGCCGGTACTTGGAGAACTTGCATGAAGCAGCGTATTATTTCCTGCATAAATTCCCACATGTCCGCTGTAACATACGATATCTCCAGGCTGTATCGCGTCTAAGCTGACACCATATCCAACACTGCGCAGTGCACTTGAAGAATGGGGCAGACTGATTCCAAACGCCTGATATACGCTCATCACAAATCCGGAACAGTCCGCTCCGTTTGTCAGGCTGCTGCCACCATAAACATAGGGATTTCCCACAAACTGAGCTGCATAGTTCACGACTGCCTGTCCATTGGAAACTGTTTGCGGTTTCGCTGTTGTATTACTGCCGAATGAACTGCTGCTTTGCCCCTGACTGCTTCCCTGTACTTTGTCATTTTTTTGTTGCGCCTGTTGCGCATTTTGTGTCTGCTGCCGTGCCATTGCTTTTGCCGCTTCTTCCTGTGTCTTTCTCGCTGCTTCCGCTGCCTTTCTCTCTTCCTCTTCGCGTGCTTTTCTTGCCGCTTCCGCCGCGGCTGCTGCCGCCTGGCGCTCCGCCTCCTCTCGCTCTAATCTCTCTTTCTCTTCCTCCTTCGACTCTGCCACGCGAAACTCCGTCCGGACCGTCACATAATCTCCCGAAACATATCCTAAGCCTTCCTCCGTCGACACACGGTACCACCCGTACTCATCCAGCGCATCATAGACGACCACATCCTCGCCCTCCGGCAGCATGGTAAGCACGGATGCCTCAGTTCCCGGTTCGGTACGCACAAACAACGTCGTAGTCGTTACCGTCGCATATCGTGTGCTGACACCCCGCGCCAGATCCTCATCCCCGACCTTTACATATTCCGCTTTCACATAAGCGTTTTCCACCGAACCTGAACTGACCAGATACCATTCCTCTCCTGCCTCATCCAAAACTGTTTCCAACACCGTTGCCGCACTGTTATTGTACAGCTTTCCGAGTGCCTCACTTTCCACGGAAGGTTCCGCGCGTAAATTCACATAATTTAATACGGATGCGATACCGATATCAGCATATTCAGATGTACTCTGCGGTGATTCACGTTCTTCGATGTCTGCTTGGTCATTCCCAGCAGCATCATTGTCTGTATTTTTTTCCTGTACTTCCAGTTTCATGCGTTCTTCATTCAGCGCACACAGATCCCATGCCACATCTTCATACACCACACTTCCATACCCTGCCGCATACACCACGCTGCCATGTCCTGCTGCAATCACTCCTGCCAGTAAAAATGCTACGATCTTGTTTCTTTTTTTCATTATGTAGAAATCCTCCATTTACAGATATTTACTTTTTGTTAAGTAAATATTACATATTTGTTTCATTTTGACGTATCTGCATTGTAACAGAGGATGATGTGCGATTCTACAAGTAGATATTTCCAGTTTCTATGGCAGGGGTTATGTGGAAGGGTTCGGGTGTTAAAAAATAAAAACCACCTTTTGACACCCGAACCCTTTCACGCAAAAACCCGCGCATCCAAAACGGTATGTTACGTTTTAGATGCGCGGGTTTCAGGTAATATATTAATTTATGTACATTTTATGCAAATGGATTCTCTGTCGGATATGGCAGGGATGCAGGCTGATTGTAGTTAATATCTTCCATCGGAACGCCAAGATATTTGAATACTTCAAACAGTGCTTTTCCGTAATGTCCGAATGCAACCGCTCCGTGATGCGGATAGTTTTTCTCGATCAGTACATGGCGGTAGAATCTTCCCATTTCAGGGATCGCAAATACACCGATGGAACCGAAGGAACGTGTTGCTACCGGAAGTACTTCGCCCTGTGCCACGTATGCGCGGATCTTATTGTCGGATGTAGACTGCAGACGGTAGAATGTGATATCGCCCGGTGCAATGTCTCCCTCTAAAGTACCGTTTGTCACTTCGACCGGAAGGCTTCTTGCCATGATCATCTGGTACTTCATCTCACAGCTTGCAAGTTTCTTAGAGCAGGTATTTCCACAGTGGAATCCCATGAATGTATCAGTATGTTTGTAATCAAATTTTCCTTTGATGGACTCTTCATACATATCTTTCGGTACAGAGTTGTTGATGTCAAGTAAAGTTACTGCATCCTGGCTCACGCAGGTTCCGATGAACTCACTCAGTGTTCCGTAGATATCAACCTCACAGGAAACCGGGATTCCGCGTCCGGTCAGACGGCTGTTTACATAGCATGGTACAAATCCAAACTGTGTCTGGAATGCTGGCCAGCATTTTCCGGCGATGGCTACATATTTGCGGTAACCTCTGTGCTCCTCTACCCAGTCGGTCAGTGTCAGCTCATACTGTGCAAGTTTTGCAAGAATCTCCGGTTTTTTATTTCCGGTGCCAAGCTCTTTTTCCATATCTGCAACAACTTCCGGGATACGCACATCTCCTGCATGTTTGTTAAATGCCTCAAATAAATCTAACTCAGAGTTCTCCTCAATTTCAACACCAAGGTTGTATAACTGCTGGATCGGAGCATTACATGCAAGGAAGTTTAACGGTCTTGGTCCGAAAGAAATGATCTTTAACTCGGATAATCCAATAACAGTTCTTGCAATCGGCAGGAAATCATGGATCATATCTGCACAGTCTGCTGCGTCACCTACCGGATATTCCGGAATATATGCATGTACATTTCTTAATTTTAAGTTGTAGCTTGCATTTAACATACCACAGTATGCATCACCACGTCCCTGGATCAGGTTGTCCTGTGTTTCCTCTGCTGCTGCAACAAACATCTTCGGTCCCTCGAAATGTTTTGCAAGCAGTGTCTCGGAGATCTCCGGTCCAAAGTTGCCAAGATATACGCAGAGTGCGTTACATCCTGCTTTCTTGATGTCCTCTAATGCCTGTACCATGTGGATCTCGCTCTCCACGATACAGATCGGGCACTCATAGATATCTGCTGCACCGTATTTATCTGTGTAGGCCTTTACCAATGCCTCTCTTCTGTTTACAGATAATGACTCCGGGAAGCAGTCACGGCTGACTGCCACGATACCAACTTTTACTTCTGGAATGTTATTCATTTTGTTTTCCTCCGCTTTCTTTTTTTCTGTACATACTTCATTTTTTCTATAAAAATTTATTCTCTGACATTTAAATTTTTGCCGATGAGTCCGATATGGCTTCCCTCCGGCAGCCCGCCCTCGGCATGACCGATCAGCCATTTATTCTTTGCTGTAAGAAGTGCATCCTCCCCGCCGGCGTGTGCCTCATCCAACGGATAATTGGTGCCCTTCGGCAGAATGACTGCCACCTGGAATCCTGCATCGTCCACATGACATGGTGCATAATGCAGTGTGGTCGCATACACCTCCACGGCTGTTCCTGCCGGGATGCGGAATGCTTCCATTTTCGATGTCTCATAGGTAAAATCATCGGTCACATCTGCCTCTGAACCTAATATTAAGACCGCATCGGTTGCCGCAAGATTGATCTCTGAGCTGCGGTGATATTCCACTGCATTTAAAAGCACATTGTGTCCATTACAGTATCCGATCTGAATCGGCAGTTCTCCGTAAAAGACTTTCTCAATCTCCTTTGCCACCGGCAATGCCTCTAATTCTGCGATCGACGGCTCGTAAACTACATCAGATGGAACCGGCATCTTTTTCATTGCCTCCGTCAATGCTGAAAAATCAATATTCCGGATTACTTTCCCATATTTGCGGAAACGCGTATCCGTAACTTCATAAATCTGCATGTTCTATTCCCTCTTTTCTTATCTTCTATCTCATTTGCCCTGCAGGTTTTCTTTCCTGCATAAGCAAATTTTTTCTGGTATCCGGCTGTTACTATTCAAAACAGTCAGGAACAATACCCTTTCCTGTCCGTCAGATGATCTTGTCAAACAGATCTTTGCATGCCGGATAAATATTTTTAAACTGCTGGTAGCGTGCCTCATATTTTGCAGCAAGTTCAGGATCCGGCTCCACCGTATCGACCACTTTTACGATTGCGGCTGCTGCAGATTCCACATCTTTGTACTCACCACATGCAACGGCTGCAAGCATTGCGCCTCCTAAAGATGGTCCCTCTTCCGTCTCAAGTACATCTACTTTGATATTTAATACATTTGCAATGATCTTTTTCCAGAGAGGACTCTTTGCCCCACCTCCGCAGATCTTAGTGCGCTCGATCGGAATACCAAGTGTTTTTGCAACTTCAAAGGAATCACGCAGTGCAAATGCAACACCTTCTAACACTGCCTGGGTCATATCCGCTCTTGTCGTATCCATCGTCATGCCAATAAAAGTGGCCCTCGCATTCGGGTTATTGTACGGGGAACGCTCCCCCATCAGATACGGCAGATAGTATACATGGTTTTCGCCAAGTTTTGTGATCGCTTCCTGCTCTTTTTTGTAATCTTTGGTTCCGATGATCTCATCCATCCACCATTTGTTACAGGACGCTGCGGATAACATACATCCCATCAGATGATAAGCTCCATTTGCATCACAGAATGCATGTAGTGCATTGTGCTTATCCACACCAAATTTTGCAGAAGAAATAAAGATCGTTCCACTTGTTCCAAGTGAAATGTTGCATTTTCCATCTCCGACAGTTCCGGTTGCAACTGCAGCTGCTGCATTATCTCCCGCACCGGCTGCCACCTTCACATTCTCAGATAAGCCCAGTTCTTTTGCAATCTCCGGTAAGACCGTACCGACACATTCATAGCTCTCATATAACTTCGGCAGCATTTCGGTCGTAATGCCGCAGATTTCACACATTTCTTTCGACCAGCATCGGTTCTTCACATCCAAAAGCAGCATACCGGACGCATCCGAAACATCCGTACAGTGCTCTCCGGTCAGCTTATATGCAAGATAATCTTTTGGCAGCATGATCTTTTTGATCCTTGCAAAATTCTCCGGCTCTTTGTTTTTTACCCAGAGAATCTTTGGTGCGGTAAAACCGGTAAATGAAATATTTGCCGTATATTCTGACAATGTTTCTTTGCCGATCTCATTATTTAAGTAATCGCACTCCTCTGTTGTCCTGCCATCATTCCACAGTATCGCCGGTCTTATCACCTCATCCTTGTCATCAAGAATTACCAGTCCATGCATCTGACCGCCAAAACTGATTCCGGCAACTTCTTCTTTCGGAAAACCTTCCAAAAGTTCTTTTAACCCCTGCATCGTCTCTTTGTACCAGTCTTCCGGTTTCTGTTCCGACCAGCCCGGATTCGGGAAATAAAGAGGATACTCTCTTGATACAATATTTTTTACATTTCCGGCTGCATCCATTAAAAGCAGCTTCACGGAAGATGTTCCAAGATCAATTCCTATGTACAACATACCGCTCTCCTTTTTACAAATCACTTCATTGTGTGCTCGTGCACGTTTTATTTATCATACATCCGGGATGACTATTTTGCAATATACTTTTTGTACATTTTTTCATATTTATTTTTGTTTACATTTACTTATACGTTCATTTTTCACATTATTTCAGCCATGTGCACTTCCATCCGATTCGTAGAACACTTCTTTTTCCTGTTCCCATCTATGTGCACATGCACACAAGTTGACAATGTATTGTTTTTTATGTTATCTTTATTTGTATGAATGATGTTGGCATCAAATGAATCAATTGAAATAAAAAGGGGTTTTTCTATGGCTACCATGAAGGAAATTGCAGAGCTTTCCGGTGTTTCACGCGGCACTGTGGACCGTGTGTTAAATCACCGCGGCATTGTCAACGCCGAGACAGAACGGAAAGTTTTAGAAATTGCAAAGCTTTTAGACTATCAGCCAAACAAGGCTGGTATTGCGCTTGCAGCGCAAAAGAAAAAATTAAAAATCGGTGTCCTGCTTTTCGGCGCAGAAAATCCGTTTTTTGATGAGGTCATGGACGGTCTTCGCCAAAAACTTGAAGAACTGTCCATTTACGGATGTACCGTGATTGAACGCCGTATTTCTTTTGATTTACAAAGTCAGCTTCAGACGATCGATGAACTGCTAAAAGAAGAGATCCATGGACTGATCCTCTCTCCCTACAATGATCCTGCCATACAGGAAAAGATAGATTTGCTCTGGGAAAACGGCATCCCCTGCATTACAATCAACACCGACATGCCTGATTCGAAACGGATTGCCTATGTTGGCAGCGACTACCACAAATGCGGGCAGACCGCCGCAGGGTTATTGCATCTGTTTTCCGGAGATTATGCAAGTGTCGGTATCGTGACCGGCTCTCACAATGTTCTCTGCCACGAAGAACGTATCAGCGGTTTTACCTCCCATCTTCATACAAAGCATCCAAATATCCGCATTGTGGATGTCGTGGAAAATGGCGATGATGATTATAAGAGTTACGAAGTAGTTTCTGACCTCTTAGACCGCCACCCGGATCTGTCTGCACTTTATTTTACAGCAGCCGGCGTCTATGGTGGATGCCGTGCAGTTTTAAACGCATCCCTGCAGCGTCCTCTTAAGATCATTACATTTGATGCTGTTCTATCGACCTGTGAAATGATACGAAACGGCGTAATCTCTGCCACAATCTGCCAACAGCCGGATGAGCAGGGTGCACGCTCCCTCTCCCTTTTGGTAGATTATCTGCTGACCGGAAAACTGCCGGAAAACCGCTGCATTTACATGGATCTAAGCATTAAAATAGCGGAGAATCTTTAAGCGATGTGCTTCTTTCCTTTTTTGCACTCCGGTAGAGCAGAATCGCACTGATCACATCCGCCACAAAAAAGAAATGCTGTCTGCGAAAAAACAAATTCACCGGATTCCTGATTTTTCAGGAATCGGCGTTTCTTTTATCCCGGCAGTTTCCGGTACCATTCGCTGTCTTTCTAAATACGAATGATAAACCATACGTTGAACCTGATATCATCGTTATTTGTAACAAGTCTAAGTTGAATGACCACAGATGCAACAGTGCATCGGACTGAATCATCGAGATTGCATCCCCAGCAGATCAATACAATTTTGATGACGATATACAGGTATGTATTTACGATAATCTTACAATCAACATTACAAAGCTGTTAAGATAAATCTGACTCTATTTATGCCTCTTCTTTTTCTTTTTATTTTGCTCATTTACCATTTCATCTATGCAAACCAAAATATACTGTCGCCATTTATTTACATTTTTAAAGTATCGCATTTTGTTTTTTATAGTAACAAAATAATACACTAGTAACACACTATAAATCAGGAATAATACCCACCTAGCCGGCATTCCTATTTCTGATAGCATAGTAACGCATAGAGTTATTACTGCTACCATCAATGCCAACATTGTAATTGCAAACGACATTACAGCTATATAATCATCCTCTAATGCCTCTGCCTTAAGTTTTAAAAGCATATCCTTATCCTCTTTTATTGGGTAAAGATGTTTTTTACATACTTAATTTCATTCTCGTTCAAAACAAAATTTTCTTCAAGTCTATCGCACATCTTCTCAAAGCTATTTTTTGAACTTTCTTCATATATTTTATCACTCCTTTCATGGCAACGCTATCATACTACAACATTCTTCAACGTGCAAACCCTCTATATTTTTCTCACACCATTCTCAACTGCCTATTCTTCTCCTCCACCAGTCATGCAATCCATGAACCTGCCGAAAAAAGCCTTTAAAACAAACAACTAATAAAGCCCTGCAAAAACGACTTTCTCCATATGAAATAGAAAAATACACAGTAATGTGTAACTCTCAAATAAAACATGCGGATAACATATATCACTACAATTAGTATAATATCATTGCCTGGCTATTACAAATATGTTAAAATCAACGTAATACTACAAGTTAAATATAAAGGAGAAATTTATATATTTATATCAACAGACAACATTAACACAAGTTATACTATTATCGATACTATATTTGCAATGGCCTCTCGACAACACAATATGCTTACCCAGGCAGCTGGAGGACGTGCTCTCATCTGATCCGAGCCTTACGGAAAGGATGATTATTATGGTTTCATGGAATGACTTATTTACTTTTGTCATCATGTTGATGGCGATTCTGACTTACATAGATACCCACAGAAAACATAAGAAATAGCCGTCCTGCTCTCTGGTAAAGTTTAGGAACGGCTATCTCTTGATAACTTAGTATTAAATTCGCCGGGTCGGGTGAAGTGCACTCACCTTCCGGCTGCCTCGTTAAGTATATTATATGTCATATATATTTTTTTGTCAAACAGCCATCATCAAAATGTAAAGGAGGTATACACTATGCCATTTTCAAAAGAAAACACCTACACAACCGATTACATCTATTCTCTCCCGGAAGGACAGCGTGCAGAACTGATCGATGGTGTTATTTATGATATGGCACCACCAAACAGATTGCATCAGGAATTTGTTATGAATTTATCCGCAGAAATCCGTGAGTATATCAGTAAAAACAATGGATTTTGTAAGGTCTATCCTGCCCCATTCGCCGTTTTTCTGAATAAGGATGATAAAACATACGTTGAACCTGATATCAGCATTATTTGTGACAAGTCTAAGCTGGATGATCGTGGATATAATGGTGCACCGGACTGGATCATCGAGATTGCGTCTTCAGGTACGAAACGAATTGATTACGGTGTGAAGTTATTCAAATACCACTCTGCCGGTGTACGTGAATACTGGATCGTAAATCCACTGACCAGGACAGTAAATGTTTATGATTTAGAAAAAGAAGAACTGACAGATCTGTACAGTTTTGATGACGATATACAGGTATGTATTTACGATGATCTGACGATCAACATTACAGAGCTGTTAAAGCAATAGAATACACGCTCTGCGAACATTCTATTGTCATGAATAAATCAGGACTTCCTTCAATGGTGGTCCTTATTTTATATCAGTATGACATAAAATATGTCACGAAATGCAACACAAAATTTAAAAAGTGCCGTAAATACGGCACTTTACGAGTGGACCTGACGGGAGTCGAACCCGTTAAATTAAGGCTCATAACGCCAGTATTTACAATGCTTTGAACTTTTTGTGACAAATTTCATGACAAAATTCCTCATCATCCGATGTAAACTTTTCCATCCACTCCTACAGCCAGAGTCGCGATCGTTTTTATAACGACTCTAACCCTGTTTTCCAAGAGTTCTTTCCAACAATTCCATCAGCCGTCAGTCCATGGTTCTTCTGCCATGTCTTTGTCATGCTTTCCGTACCGCCGCCGAAATTGCCATCCGCCGTCGTACCGATGATGATCTGCCATACCTTGACTGCATTGCCCTTGCTGCCTTTTTTAATTGTATTCATACTGTAATCCTCACTTTCTTTCACTGTGGTAGTGGTTGCACCGGTGCAACTCTCTACTTTCTTATTATAAAGAGCCGCCTCGGCTTTTCTTCTCCGCTGTAATCCTGGTAATGTTTTACCGGCAGCCTTACAGTACTGCTGCATTGCAGACGGGATCTGATTCATTACTCTGCCTGTACACAGCTTTTTCACGTTGCCCTGCCCCAGGTTAAAAGCAAAGCTGACCAGTGCATCAAACTGATTCTGATTAAGTTTGTCTGTAAATGGGACATAGGACGGATTGTTGACATACTTTTCAAACTTTGCCACATCATGCTTTAAATACTCTTCTGCCTGCGCCTGTGTGATCTTCATTCCTTTATGTACGCCTGCTGTGTGACCGTACCCGATCGTCCACACACCGGCAGAGCACTGATAAGCTGCCAACCGGCAGCCTTCAAACTGTTTGATAAGGGCAAGACCAGCCTGTCCGATTTTTCTATTTGCCATGATTATTCCTCACTTTCTTTAATCTCTGTTTTGCTGTCTAACAATTTCTGTGTAATATCCAGTCCTGCAATTAAAAACTGCGGCACATTCACATTCATCTCTACCAGATTTTCCAAGATGCTGCGGACCTCATTAATCAAATATGTAGCAAGGGTAAACCATCCAAACAGCAGCACAAAGTCAAGCTGCACGCCTATGACCTCGCCCATTGCCACAAAGCAATTTGATATGAAAAAGGCAAGTCCAATTACAACCCAATACCATACCTTTTTAAAGATGCCCTTTGCTCCGATGGCACTTGACTCATTCTTTTTATAGAATCTTGCCTTGCAGTACCCGGTTGCATAGTCGATCACATTCAGGATCAGGAATCCGGCAAATAAAAACCAGTACTCGCCGAATAGTGTCACCCCGATTGTTGCAATCAGTCCATAGATCATGTTAATTTTGTCAAATTTCATAAAATTTTCCTCTCTTTCTGCCCGTAGGCTTGTTATTTAAAAGAGCCGGCTACACAACACATGGTCATGTAATCGGCTCTTAGGCTCTCACTTTCTTTAATTCTTCAATATCCTGTTGCATTGATTTAATCTGTTCTTTTATCTTTGCATTTTCTTTTTCTATCGCATCTAAGCGGCTCCATAACCTCTGTACCATATGAACAGTAAGGAAAATAAATTCCTGATACCGCAACGCATAATCATAAATGATATTTCCGTCCTCGTCCTTACATGGGACTTTCGAGGACTCGATCGGCATACCATCTTCCTCGGAAAATTCAGTGTATTCATACCGGATGTCTTTGCAGAATCCCGCAAATTGCTTTGCCTCGATTCCCAGTTCCTGCATAGCTGTTTCAACATCCTGTGAAATTGCACCAATATGAACGCGATCACCGTCATTGAAGATGAATGATTTGGGCTGTAGCTTTAAAAATAACTGTTCATACACTTCTGTCAGGTCTTTAATATCATGTTTTTTGTTACGATCAGATGTGTTGATAGTACCCGTTTTTGCATAAACTGTTTTCCACAATTTGCTCGCAAGCCCCAGAGGGACATCGTTCGTGACGTTCGGACAAAATGAGTCATCTGTAAAATTATACTGTTTATCTCTTGCGTGAAGATATACAGGCGAAAAATTACCAGCAGTGTAATTTCCCATATGAATATTGTCGCTGTTATTCATTCCTAATAATCTGATTTCCGTCCCAGATGTATTATAAGTATTAAACCATTTATTATTTATAATTTTTATATTGTTGTCAGATAAGAATCCACCATTTACAACTTCAACTCCACCCTTAATTTTTAATTCCCCTGTTAAACTTCCACCTGATAATGGAAGATATTTTTTCAATTCATTAACAACCGCTGTAATCCTATTATTGAGACCACCATCTGCTGTCGTATAACCACCTATTAGTTCGACTTTTACATCTTCATCACGTTTTATTAAAGATTGCATAAGTTTAGTAAGTAGAACGTCACTTTCCTCTTTTTTATAATACTGATTATCATGAGTATGACTAGCCGGTGTATATGTACTTGGCTTTCCTGTGACATCCGCCCATGGAATTTTCCCTGTAAATGCAACTTCTTTCAGGTCCGCAAACCACTTTGCGATCTTTCCGAATAAAATATTATGTTTTTCTCCGCTTTCGAGATTTTCTCTTGCAGACGCCATAGAAAAAGCTGTGGTATTCTCCGAGGAATCCATTTTCACAACGGATTTTCTAACCTCAAACAACGGCTCCACTGCTTCAACTGATATTCCATTAAGTTTTAACCTGTAAAGCAGAAAATCATCTTTAATATCCCCGGCGATAATATCTCCGGCGGTATACTCTGGATCAGTATAATCATCTCCACTGGTGCCTTTGATGATATTCATGGTTGCCGTTTCAATTCCTGTTTCAAGATTCTTCTCATAAGTGATAGCGATCAGGTCACAACGCTTTACACCCTGTAATCCATTGTCAATAGTCAATTCTTCATAATCATTGACTGCCAACTCGATTTTTCTTCCCTGATCGACCGCATATCCGCTCTTAATTCTAATCTGGTTGTTGCTGATAAGCTCATATGCAAATTTCTCTGCAATATCTAAAACATATCTTCCGTTTCCTAATACTGCTGCATTTACCGCCCCATCCCCGGCTGATGTAATATGGGATTTTCCAGCATATCCAGTGATCAAATTTGTGCTCATGTTATTATCCCCCTGTCTTGTATTCCACGGTTTCAACGTGATCTTTTATTTTTACAATCTTTTTTGTGATCGGTTGATAGACACTGATGCCTGTCTGATTCTCTGTCGTACCGATAATATCATTGATATCATAGCTCTGCGTCGCATCAAGTTGTATACTGATCGAATCGCTTGCGTTTAATTCCTTGAGCCTTTCTATCCCATTCGCCACCAGATCAGCATAATTATCAATGCGCTGTTCATAATAAGTATTGCTCTTCCACTCAGGTATCTGTTCCACATTCTTGTTCAAGCGGTAATATTTGTTTTTCTGCCATTGCGGTACCGATTCTGCAGACTGCTGCTGGTAATACATTCCGCTTTTCCATACCGGCGCAACGATTGACGTTACCTCCGTGTAATAGGTATTCTTTTTCCACGTCGGAGCAACCTGATATGAAGTCTTTGTGTAATAAGTTCCGGTTCTCCACTTAGGCGCTTTTTCTAATGAAAGATTTTCATAAATATATGACTGAACCTCCTTTTTCAGATATTTACGAACAAACGTCCTGCTTTTTATTTCTTCCTGTGGTTGAGAATATGGCAGGATTTTCTTCTCCCATTTCTTCGCCCCCGTATTAAATACCTTTTCTGCGTAATAATAAATATAAACCGGCTCTTTATAAAAGTAAGATTTATACTTTGTTTTCCAGTCGGACGGCTGAATTGTCTGCAACTGATATTTATATTTTGCAACACCACTTACACTTTTATATTCAATCGTGACCCCGTCTGAATAATAGTACTTGTAATCTCCATAATTTTTCTTCCAGTCTTTTGGCTGCGATTTCTGTATTTTATAATCTGTTTTCTCTACACCACTTACACTCTTATATTTAGTACCGCTTTTATAATAGTAATTTTTATAATAGCTCGCCCATTCAGCCGGCTGCGACGTTAACGGCTGAAACACATCCGTGTACTCCTGACTCAACTGCTTGTAGCCGGTTCCGTCTTTACAATAATAATTCGGATATACAAAAGACCAGTCCCACGGCTCACCAACCAGTAATTCATAAACATCTGCATACTGACGTTCCAGTTTCTTGAAATCATCCCCATTTTTTTCATAATAATCCGGGTATAACTTATCCCAGTTTGCTGGAGCGGTTTTTAACAGAATATAATTAAATACATCCTGTGCATTGCTGTAATCATATACTTCTGATACTTCGTCAATACCTTCCATTACCTGTTTTGACTTATTCAGGATGTAATCTGCATTACTCAATGGATCATCTGTCATTGTATATGGCTGCAAGCCTTTATTTTCATCCGTAAACAGATGGATAACATGACGTTCTTTCAGATTTCCACCTCCAAGGCATATCAAATGATTCACGGGTCTCAGATCCTTGGTAATTGAAAAACTGAGCTGACTGGAATCCCATTCTTCATCGTTGCTATAATCGTAAAGCGGTATTGCTTCAAGGATTACTTTACCGCTTTTATGTGTGATCTGTAATTTTCCATCATTAGCCAGCAGCATCTTTAAAATACCTGTGTACGCCGGAGTGTATCTATCAAACTGGTATAAAATATTAATAGACGACTCCACCGATGATGCGGTAAACAGATCATCCAGACTAAGGTCTGCAATCAGCTCTTTTAAGATACTGTTTGCCTCTCCTGATACAATTTTATAATCCTGTCCCTCCGGCGGCTCTATCACTTTCTTTTCAATGATTCCATGCCATGACCGGCCTGTATAAATAACAGTCCCTGCACTTGTATCAATTTCAATTTTATCAACGATTCCACCATACTCTGTATCTTCAATGTAAATATAATATCCGGCTTTGCAGCAATGCGAGGAAACATCTAAAGTGAGCTCAAAATCGTTTTCGTCACTTCCGAATGCAATGTCAAATTCATATTCCGGTATGACTCCGATTTCAATTTTATTTTCGTCTGCATAGATCAGATCCATTTGGGTTCCCCCCTCTCAGATAAAAGGTTCAGATCAAATCCAAAACCTCCACTCCATGATACATTCAAAATACCGATTGGAATTTTTTCAAAAATATAAAAATCTCTGCCCCTTACATTAAACAGATTCACATGCTCACCGTTATTTTTTACTTTGTACACCTTTTTTGATACCGAATTAATAACGATATATTCTCCGGTTATCAGTGATGTATTTACTTCATAGGTATGCTCTCCGACACTTACAGCCGGATTTTCACAGCTTCCATATATAGTCATTTCAAAATCCGATGCCGCGTAATTGTCATTTACGATTTTCTGATTCACGAGATCATTTGAATAGTCGAATGGATAATCATACGGGTAATCCAATCCATCTGATCTGAAATTATCACTCGTTACTTTTGTGAATGTTTTTTTACTTTCCAGGATCCAGAACCCTTTTTCTGCCACAAGTGATAATGACAATGTTGACTGCTTGACATTAAGGTATTTATCTGATTTTCTGCTTTGTACAAAATAGCATTGCAAATAACACTTTCCGACATAGAGTCTGCCGTTTTTCATATTGATCACATCTGTATCAATTACCTCCAGCAAGGCTTCTAAATTTTTTAGATAATCTTCTTTTGTATTTCCTGTAACAATTACACTGATATCCTTTGACACCATGTTTTTTTGTACCTGTGTAATTCTGGGACTACTCGACCCCTGCGATGAATAGTCCCATGCATAATCAAACAGATTTGTTGATGCAAGCATTTTGTACGGCTCACGATCTAAATATATAATTTTCCCGGAGCTGTTTTTATAATATATCTCCATCAACTTACTACCTCCCTGATTACACGTCCGAAATCTCTGTTATTAACCTTTACAGTCAATCCCGATTTGCCAAGTGCATATGCAAAAGCATCTGCCATACCCTTATAATCGACACGAGATACGCCGTTTGTTCCGCCTGCAGAGTATCTGTGATTGATCGTCATAACTCCGGCATTCATCTTCATGCTCTTGTTTAATGTGTCATACGGGTTATAATCTTCCAGTGGTTCATCTATACCGGCAACGCACATTTCTCCGATCCATTTGAATTTTTTAGATGGCGAATGGATATCAAGAGCCGCTTTTGCACCCTCGAATAAGCTATTTGCTAACTCATTTACCTTATCCCCTAACCATTTCCAGCCACCGCTGATTCCCTTCCAGATACCGTCTACGATATTTTTTCCAATCGTCTGCATCTGATCCGGCAGGGATTTTACACCATCAATTAACTTATCAACAAATCCTTTGCCTGCTTCCACAGCCTTTCTAACCATCTTTTCCTTGAACTGCATCACGTTATCGATGGTCTTTAAAAGCCACATAAGGATTCTATTTGGTGCTGTTTTTATGAAATCAACCAGTGATTTAACAAAATTTAGTCCTGCTTCTTTTCCTTTTTTAATCAGATTCGAACCAAACTCTGATACTTTTGAAATGGCATTAGCTAACCATTTCCATGCTTTTCCCGGAAGCTCTGCAAAAAACTTTATAACACTGTCAACGAATTTAGGCAGTTCGGTTATTGCCCAGTTTACAATGTCAATTCCAAATTTAATAATCTTTACAACACAAAAAGATAAACAAAACGCTATCTTATTTGGAAGCTCTGAAAAGAACTGCACAGCGCTCTCTATTGTATTCTGAACTGCTGTTGTGACTGTCTCATAGACATTCTCTCCCCATTCTGTTAATCGCTCCGGCAGTTCATTGAACCAATCAACGATACTTTGAATGAAGTTTGGAATTGTCTCTGTAAAAAATGTCACAACCGCATCAAGCGCGTTACTGGCAGCTTCTTTTATGTTCTCCCATAAACCAATCCAAAACTCGCGGAATGATTCACTTGTATTCCAAAAATAAATAAATGCTGCAACCAATCCGGCTATCAGCGTTACAATCAAAACAAATGGATTTGCAAGCATGGTGACATTTAACAATTTCTGCGCCAGTTCAGCCGCTTTCTCTGCAAGAGTCAGTCCTTCCATTGCTGCTTTAACGCCATTAATTAGCTCTACGATAGAAATGGCTATTTTCCATGCAACAAAAGCAGCTGTGAGTGAAACAACTATCGGCGTTAAAATATCCATATTATCTGCAAGCGTTTTTATCGCATCTATCACCGGATCCAGCGCCGGGCACAAATCCCCGATTCCATCAAGAATCGCATCCGCTATCTTTCCAGCCGCTTCCATCAGCTCTGGCAAATTATCAATAATTCCCTGCGCCAGTTCTTTTATCAGCTGCACCGCCAGCTCGATCAGTTGTGGTGCAAACTCCGCTGCCCGCAAAGCAATATCTGCAAGAATCTGTCCAAGTGCAGAAACAAGTCCGTCCGGTCCGTTTTCTTTAAGCGCAGCTGACAGCTCATCTATGTATCCGTTTCCGACTTTAACAGCCTCTTTTAATGGCTCTTCCATCTGTTCATAGACTGCTATTCCCAGTCCTTCCAAAGCAGACTGTAAAATGGTTACACTACCTTGCAGATTATTGTTCATGGTGTCTGCCATATTTGTAGCCGCACCGTCGCAATCTGCAATATAACCGCTTAATTCGTCAAAACGTTCTCCGCTGTTTGCAAGAAGGGCATTGACACTCTTGAGATCTACTTTATTAAAGATCGTATTAAGAACCTGAGTCTGCTCGCCCTCCGTCATTGTGGAAAGAATATCATTCAGATCGTTGAAAACATCATTCATCGGGCGCATTTTGCCCTCTGCATCAAATACAGACAGACCAAGTTCTTCCATTTTTGCCGATGCTGTATCCGTCGGTGCTGACAGACTTAAGATCATATTTCTTAAAGCGGTTCCGCCCTCAGCGCCTTTGATTCCGTTATCCGCCAGAATACCAAGAACGGTATTCATTTCATCAACACCGCCAGCCATGCTTTTGGCAGTTCCACCGACCGTAAGGATTGCTTCACCCAGCTGTGCAACACTGGTATTACTCTTCTGTGACGTCTTGGCCATTTTGTCGACAAAGCTGTCCGCTGTCCCTGCCATATCTCCCAGCGCACTCATGCTGTCCGTGACCATATCCGAAGCTGTTGCCAGATCCATTCCTCCGGCTGCAGCAAGGTTTAAAACTGTCGGCAATGTAGCAATGGATTCATCTACATCATATCCCGCCAGTGCCATATAATTTAAAGCCTCTGCTGCCTGTGAAGCGGAAAACTTTGTCGTCGCTCCGGCATCCTTGGCTGCCTGCTTCAACCTTTCATAATCAGCACTGCCGTTATTTATTTCAGTGGAAGTCATTCCCATTGTGGCAGCGACACCACTCATAGCAGCTTCAAAGTTACTTCCGAACTTTACAGATGCGATTGCTCCCGCTGAAAGTCCTGCTGACACTGATCCAACTGCCTTTGCTGTCAAGCCTAAAGCCTTAGATGCCACACTTCCGACATTCGACAAACCGTTTTTTATTCCGTCTGTATTTAATTTTGTATCAAACGTCAGCTTACCATCAGCCAAATTACCAGCTCCTTCCTGTGGCACTGGCTCTTTGGCTCCGACGCTCAATTATTTATCAACTGAAATATGTTTCAAACTCTTCCTCAGCCTTTTTCTCTTCTTCTGTTTCTTCGTATGGCGGCATCCACGCCTCTTTTAAATTTCGATAAATCGTAGATTCGTCCTTGTTTCTTTCCCCGGTATATGATCTGTACCCCATGATCGCAGACAGTCTTGTGCAATCAGGCAATCCATTCATCAATGCAAGAAACTTGTGCCAGTGCAGATCCGTTTCTAATAAATCTATCCCATACGCCTGCATAAAAGCCGAATAGATATAATCTCCATCGTACTGGTAAAACAGGACATCATCCCCGGAAGAACTATCAGAATGCGGCACCACATTCTGAGGAAATGCAAATTGCAATATTCCGATATATTCATTTATATCTGTAAATACCGGTATGCTGTTTTTAAAAAGATACCTTATATCCAATGGTGTTTTGCCATCACTCAAGGACCATTCCCGGTACTCCATTGCAAATCTCATCCAGATACGAAAATCTGTATTAACAGAAAAATCCCTACCACCTACCGAGATGGCATTTGGTAGAGATTTCTGTGTCAGGTCAAGCATTAATGCATTCCCCTTGCGAATGCTGCCACAGATGATCTTGGCGCATCCATCATATTCTGTAATGCAGATGCATTGTTGATCACACCCATGACTAAGCGTTTATTTTCCTCGTTCATCCCATTAAACGGATCAACCTTTGCTGATTCATTGATAGGTTTATCGTAAGCTGCACAGATCCGGATGAAAGCTACCGTAATCATGTTCAGATCGATTTCTTCCATATCATCTGATTCAAACACCTCGAGAGCCGCTTCATCTCCGATTAATTTTTTCACGAGCAGATACATGTCCAGTGATTTTTTGTCGGACTCTTTTTTACTCTCATTCCCCGCTGTCACTCTTTCGATTTCTTTTCTTACAGACTTTTTAAATGTCGGCAGCGAATACTCTTTGCCATTAAGTTCTACTGTGTACTCCATATTTTTCCTCCTTATTCTGAATCAGCTGTAAATGTCGGCTCACCGGCATTCATCGTAACTTTGCCGTTTGTAATCGTTCCGCCAAACAATACTTTAAAGTTCAGTTTCTTGTCCACTGCATTTAAGTCCTGTACGGAAATAACAGATTCGGTCTCCCATGCCTTATAACCGCCGTCTGCTGCCGGTTCATGCATAAATACTACCAGGCACTTTACATGCGCATCTGATCCGGTTCTTCGCTCATAAAAATACGGGAAAATCATCTCGTAATCGTCGGATCCTTTGTACATAGTCAGATCCTGATCGATGGATGGCTTATAGGAATCAACTTCCGTAGTCGGATTCTCGTCTGCAATGTAATCATACTCTGTTTCCGTCGGATTCATGGAAAGTGTCAGCGTCTGAGATTTCTTTACACGCCGGTACTTTGTTCCATCATGCAGAAATAACCCGATTTTATGTTTTTTTACCATGGACAACGTCTGCACTGTTGGTGTTACTTCACTATCTAATTCTGACATGTGCTCTACCTCTCTTTCAAATACTGAATTGCCAATGTTAATTGATATATAGCGTTATCATCCTCCTGTGACGTAATAGAAGCCGCATCATTTACTTCCACATTCTCACAGATGAGGCTGCCAGCTTTTGACAGATCCGGATAATCCTCACGAAAGGCTTTTTCTGTAATCCATTCCGTGAGATCTTCCATCATCTGCTGATTTTCTACACGCTTTTCGTCTAACTGCGTAGAACTTCTTGCAAAAAAATTATAATATTCTGTGATATCCTTACTGCCATCGAGGAATGTTCTTTCCTCTTTGGATGGACTCTTGAAAAGTGCCAGACAGCCTTCCGGCGCATCGATAAAATCTGTCAGAAGGTCACTGATATCAAGATTTTCATAATCTCTCAGCCATTCTTTTAAACATTCACTTACCGTCATTTGATACCCGCCGCCCTTTCTGCTGCCTTTAAAATCTTCTCTTTTCCGCCCTCATTTTTCATATGTTCAAACCAATAATCCGTCCTTTTTCCTTCGTGGCTCATCGGTATATAATACTGTTTTCTGGCATACGGAAGATCATATATAATATTTCCACTCCCAATTTCGGTTTTTATAATCCCATTGTCCCGAAGTGCTCCGGTGTCAAGTGGGACGTATGGATCCATTAATCGCAAACACTCGCTGTCAATAATCTGTTGTACTTTTCCTCCGGCAGTAAGACCATGCTTTTCGATCACATTTCTCCCATCAATTTCTACTGAATTTAATGTAAATTGAAACGAACCCATTATTTACATACCACCTTCCAGTGCTTGAGTAGTGCACCTTCTGTATTGTCCGCCAGAGATGCGATCGTACCGGATTTCTGAAACTCCTTCCGCAAGTCCGTAATGCTATAATCCTTTGTAATTTCCTTATCGCATTCTCCTGCTACAATCACGTCATGGTTATTCCGCGGATTAAATGTAAAGTACTTTTCTGTCTCATCGTCCGAAAGTTTTTCGTAACTTAGAGCATCAATGTACTGTTTCCCATCGGTATCTGCCTCCTTCGGAACAACTGCGGTTAAAAGTTGTGTAAATACAATAGATCCAGAACCCGATACCGTTTTATCTGCGGAATACTTATATTCGCATCCTCGAATCACTGTCCGGTTCCAAATCTCTGTCTTATCTGCGTTTTTATGTGCATTGTATACTGTAATGGTCTTATCATTCATCAAAATGCACCCGCCAATCTAGTCCCGATACCCTTATAAATTAACTCTTCCATTGTTTCCTGTGCCTGCGCTGTACTCTGCAAAGCATAGGATTCAGAATAACCATTGTTATTCACGGACGTTACACTATGCCCGGCAAGTGTTGTCTGATTCGACCACAGGAAATTGCACAACTGGAATATAGTATCTTTCTGTCGTTCTTCCGAAATATTCATGTACGGCTTAACGACTTTTTCATACTCGGTTTCTGCCTGTGCCTCGACTGCTTCAAACTGCTTTTCCGGCACAACATTCGGGAAATGGGAGCTGTAATACTCCCAATCAATGATTTTCGACATTTACAACTCCCTCCTTCTTATAATGTCTTTCCAAGTAATTTAATTCCTTTTAAGACACCAGCCATTTTACTGTTTTTCAGAACGGCTCCGGCAATCAACTCAACCTCGCCTTTCTTTACAGCTCCAGGTGCGGACATATCCGGCAAATAGGTTTTAAGCATCTTTGATCCATCTACAGAAATTCCATGGAAAGCATCTAATCCAAGCTTGGCAGCATAGATATCAGATGTTCCATAGTGAGTAGAATCCGGTGTGGAAGTTGCTACAACATCCTCTGTCGCAGATCCGTTGTAATATTCTCCGGCATCCATAAGCAGGATTCCGTTATAGGTCTCTACTGTTCTTCCAAAATCATCTTTCGAACGGTCATAATATCCGGCTCTACGCGCTGCAGATCTGATCTTTGTAAGCATTTTGTTGTTCATCATAAGCACATCCGGTTTTGCTGCTAAAAGTGCAAGAAAAGTATCCAGCTCGTCCAAAAATGCATTGTAGTTGCTGTCAAGCATTGCAGACGTAGACACATCAATATCCGTAGTCATCTCTGTGGATTTTCCGGAAAGAATCTTTTTCAGTCCATCAAACGTGTTCGGAACATACCCCGCTCCACTTGATGCAGACGTTCCGTTGATAACAAGGTTGTGGAAGTAGTTCGCTCCCGCTTTTGTTTTCTGCTTAATCTGGAAGTCCATCTCATTGATCGCACCGGACGTCTGTGCAATTACACGATCGATCTCGAATGATCCTCCGAGAATAACAGGACTTGCAGTCTGTTTTGTTCTCTTTGCCTCGTTTGCAGTGTACTCACTGTTGATCTGACGCACGCCTGCGGTCGATGGAGTCTCTAATCTCTGGTATCCATATACCAGGTTACTTCCGCCTGTTGGCGAAATGGTATCATCAAATGTCAGTTTATCGAGCAAAACAGAATCTCTTCTAAATTCGTCAATAACCTGCTGATCTACTTTGTCGGCATATCCGACTTTTGCTTCTGCTAATGTTAATGGCATATCTCTCTTCTCCTTTACTTACTGTTGTATCTTTCTGTCAGAGCACCGATCAGACTGTCTGTCTGCGGTTTTGCTCCTGTTCCGCCTACTCCGCCGATTGGATCACCCGTTCCGGCTGGCTTAGGCTCCGCCTCTCCAAAAAGCATCTTGCTATCCTCGGCTTCAGAAAGCACTTTGATAGCTGCTGCAACGTCCTCTTTCTGATTTTTGGATGCTTTTAATGTATCTACATCCAGAAGTGCCGTAATGGCTTTTGCATTCTTTCCGTGAGCGGCGTTAATGCTGTCCTTGAGAACGTCGTTGAAATCCCTGTCCGCAATCTGCTGCTGATAATCGGCATCCTTTGCCTTAATATCCTTTTCCAGATCTTCGATCTTCTGTTTCATCCCGGATACGTCCGCATCCTTAAATTCTTCCAGATCCTTTTTCAAGCCTTTGATTGTTCCCTCATGGGTTTTTACTTTCTCCTGCGCTGCTGCTAAATCTGCTTTCACAGTATCAAGTTCTTTCTGTACCGGATCATGTTCCTTGTGATACATATCCAACGTACCGTTGATCTGTTCTTTGGTCATTCCTAATGCTTCCAGTTCTTCTCTTGTCATTCTCTTTTATCTCCTTTAACGATTAATTATTTCACGAGGAAGAATCATCCTCAGATAGCCAGCAAAGGCGGGATCGAACCGCCACAGGGTAAAAACAAACATACATGAAAGGAGGCAAAAACCCCTGTCGTGCACCACTGCACCTTTGCTGTAATAAAAATGAGCCAATTAATCAAATCATTTAAGATTCAACTAATTGGCTCACAGGCTCTTTTTCGGGTTCGATTGACAATATAAATTTTCTTTTACATAATTTACAATACCCGGGGAAATTCTGAATCACTGTATCTGATCTGAGATACAGCATCTTCTTTCCACACTCCGGGCAACGATACCAATAATGTCTTGTTTGCATATATTTTCCCCTTTCTAAATATAACATTTTATTATGATATAGTCAATGTTATAATGTATACTTATGTCTCTTTTTAAAGAAAAACCACTGCACTTTCACAGTGGTAATATTTAATCAAAATTTATTCTCAAACCACATTTGTCACATTTAAAATAATGTGATGTCTTTGGATCATAGTCAGTTCGCAAAGTCCCTGTCTTACACTTTGGACATTTTACTATTTCACCATTTCTTAATTTTCCTAAATCAATATCAATTTTTTTCATTATGGTTTCCTCCATTTATAATCCGGATACCTCTCTTTTACAGATTTAATTATATTCCTTATATCTTCGCCCGTCAATTCTCCTTTTCTATGTTTCAATGCGTTATAATCACATACGCACTCTGCATGTGCATCTTCGCCGATATCATACTCTATATGGGTTTCCTCATGAATGATTGTTTCGACAATTTTCTTTTTGGTGTTACATGTTCGCGCATTTATGTAAATACTGTTTCCAATATTTAATCCATATACATCATCCAGATGATTTTCCGTTATGGTATCTCTATTATATATTACATCAACAGATATATCGTTCTTTTCTATATACTCTAACACTCTCTTTCCTGTTTCAGAGGTCTTTAGATCTTTGTATATTGATACCGGCTTTACGGTATCGCCTTTTTCCAATGGCTGCACATCAAATAATGATTTGGCTTTATCTTCCATTGCTCTTGACTCGTTTCTTTTTGGCAAAATTTTGATAGTCTGTGTTCTATTCAAATCACTGCTGCCGTTTGCTACTCTTAGGCGATTATCTTTGGCACTGATCCCCATCTCTTTTGAAAATCTATGATATTCCGCTATCTGCTTTCTTTTCTGTGTTTCCAGTGCATTCACATTTCCGCTGATAGCCTTTTGTGCTTCGATCTCCCGCTTGGTTGCCCGGATTCCCCGCTCCATCTGCCGCTGTTTCTGCGTCATGTCATAATATTTATATGTCCTGCCGTTGTATTCCTTTGGATCCGGTTCTTTATCCCATTTTGTCGGTTCACTGATTCCCTCGAAAAAAGGATAAAAAGTATGCCGGCAGTTCACGCCACACAGTCCGTTTACTGCTCCATACTGTGTTTCAGAAAATGGCGGGTAATTTTTATTGCGCCCACTTCTCGAATAAATTTTTCCTTGCCATTCCGCATGCTCCGGTCGTGCTCCCCAGTGAGCAGAAACTTCTACCAAGTCTGTACCGGTAACATCACAGTTTCTTTCTGTAATTTTGGCAGATAATTGATGGCATGATGTTCTTACGCACATTCTTGCGGCGGTATCAAGCTGATAGGTTCTTCCACTGGCATAATCCACCGATCTAAGACCACTCTGCGCCATTTCTCGAATCGCGTCATTCACTGCGGCATCAAATGAGTATGCTCCGGTTGCCATCTTCATTACAGCCTTATCCAGATATTTAATGTATGCATTTTGAACCGATGTAAAATCGTATGCCCCTTTAAATCCCATTGTTTTGGTCAGATTCTTAAAGGTTCCCGCCGTTGTGCGACTCATTTCTTCCATTATTTTTACTATACCAGTATCTTTTGTGAGTTCGGTCCCTGCCCGATGCCACGCTGACAGATCTTTATTAAATGCCATATCTCCCGCATCTGCTATGATACGATTTCCTTCTGCCGCAGCATCCTTTTCCATTTGCCTGATTGCATGAACAACATCTCTTTTGTACTGTTTTGTATTACTCGCCACATATTTTTTGTACTCGTCATCCGCATTAAGGATTTTCATAACCTCTTTGCGGATTTCCTGCGTGCTTACCCCCGCCGCGTGCAATGCCTGTGCCTGTAGCTCTGCTGTCTCAGTAAAACGCCCAGTCTTTTTTACTCTCCGCGCAATGTCCGCAATGATGTCCTGCTCTGCTGACTGAAAAACTGCAGCACCACGATCACCAAACATTTCTAACTGCTTTTCTGTCAGCATTTATCACACCCCCTCTAATCTTCCTCTTCTGGATCCGGTTCCTGTTCTTTTGCAGCTAAAAGTTTTTCAGCTTCTTTTCTGTCAAGGTTCAAACTCATCATGATATAACGGATCATAAATTCCGGAATATCAGAAAATGACTGCGCATCCGCTCTCATATTGTTTAATTTTGCAGCCTTGTCCTCAATATATGAATCATCAAAGTCAATGCAAATATCTGCCTCTAAATCATACGACGTACCATTAAAGGTGTTAGAAAACCACATAATTGCTCTAACAATACCGGCAATATAGTCGGTTGCTTCTTTGCGCTGCTTATTTAACTCCTGCATGGCATCCTGTCTTTCTCCGATATACTGTGTGGCTGTCTGAATCTGCCCCTGTTCAAATGTATACTTCTTGCTGCCAAATCCAAATGTCATAGAAAAGAGTGACAAGCATAACTCAAATGCTTTTGTGATATCATCTACTCTGATCTGCGGGTTGTATTCCTGAATCACATTTTTCTGTTCCGGTAAATGATCCCCCAGGAACACAAATAAACGTTTCATAAGTGGAGTTTTCTGCTTCGGCTGCCCGGTTTCTTCATCTAGCTCCACCAATGCCTCATTTGTGAGAATCAACTTTTCGCCCTTTTCCAAATCCCCATTTAAGATCATGTTGCACAGATCAATCTTTTTAAGTGTTGGGATTGCTCCCCAAATCTTCGGCAAACCAAACCCCTGCATATTATCCAGATTGTTCACCTCTGCAACCCTCATAACTGCAAAAGGCTTCACATCCCCAAGATTAATCCAGTAATTCTCAAGTTCTGCTCCGTTTTCATCGAATGTATAGGTTTCAGCTTTATAATTCGTCCCGTCCGGTCTTGTAAAAAGGACCATCGTTGTCCGCTTCTTTCCGTTTACGTAATCCACACCATAGAAACATGCTTCCAGCACTTCTTCATTTTCGACCAAAAGCGGCGTGTAATTCTCCGCATAACAGTAGGCGATTCTTATAGTGCCGCCTGTCACTGATCCATTGTCCAGATATGTAGCATCTTTTAATCGTACATATGCTGCCACTGTTCCGGCCGCACTCATTCGTTCCAGTTGTTTTCTGTACATTACATCAAATCTGTTATCATTCAAAATCTTATTGATTTCATCCGTCTGGTTCGCATTCCCTACATTAATCTGGATAATCTCGCACAGGTTCGCATCGTCTGCGCATCCTCTCTTTGCAAAATTCATGCGCTCGATCACATACTCTTCGCCCTGAATGGATGTCCGTCTGTGAAATTTCTCAATTAGTTCATTTTTATACCATGCATTGCAGGCATTAATATATCCATATGGTACGGTATTTACATAATATCCAAGATTTTGCAGCTTGCTTTCTACGCAACTCTCCATTCTATCCCTCCATCATCTGTCTAAATCGATATATTCAATAAAATCTAACATGGTGTAGCAAAATGCATCCCACCAGTCGTTGCAGTTACCTATGTTTTTATCTTCCGGTATGTTTGGTTTCTTCTCATCCCATTTCAGTGATCCGATAGCTTTTCTCAACCTTACGCACCGCCTATGGATCTTTAATCGCCCTGTATTAAGCAACAGATCTACGGTCCGCGGTCTCTCAGATATCTCATTCTTCCGGCATCCAGCTATGTTCGTGTATGGAAGTCTTGCTTTTCTTGCAGCACTTCGAATAGAATTTATCATTGTTGTACTGGCAGAATCAGGAAACACCCAATCCACGCGCTCATATTTCTCAATACACATCCGGTAAAATTCTATAAACTTCTCACAAATCTGATTCGCATCAATATCCGCCGACAGTTCCAGATAATCTTCCTCAACTGCAAAGATCAGATGATAATTCCGAAAATACAATGCACACACCATTGTTGTCATGGATCCATTGCCACCGAAATCCATGCCGATCACAACTTTACTTGGTCTCGGATTTAACCTGTGACCGCCATCATAATTCAAAACATCCGAATCATCACACAAATACGGTTCGTTATTCTCTGCAAACTTTCGAAATATGATTCCCTCTGCAACTGCTCGATCCCCCCGGATATCTCGTTTGTACCACACACTGTCTTTTTGGTATGTATTAAGGATTGTCCGAATCTTCTCGTCTGACAGGCTCATATTATCGACCAAAGTAAAATGTCCATAATTATAACCATACTTTGGGTTCTTTTCCTGCTGTTCCTCGTGGAATTTAAGGATATCCGTATAGTACCAGTGTTCTTCCTCTTTCGGGTTCAGATCATGGAAGATCTTACGGTCCGTGCTGGACAATGTACGGTCAAATACCTCTTTTAAAAACTTCGGGTGGCATTCATTTGCCTCTGTAACATATGCCATGCCGTAGGTATTACCTTTAATCAGCTTTTCGTCTCCATCTTTACCGCCGCCAGACACCAGTACAATCTTTTCGCCGGTCTTGGTCTGTACATACACACAATCGCGATCCTTGTATTTTCCCTCTCTGCATCTACCCTCGAAATAATTGAGCAGTCCATATCCGTCGCAGTCCAATATATTAAGCTTTGCCGTGGCGCTTGATACTCCTGCAACCAAATGAATCTTATTCTTATGTGTCTCAAGCATCGTGCAGAATATCAACGTTGCAAGAACGTTCTTTCCGCCTCGCTTGCCGCCCTCTGCCACATTGAACCAGCTATCGAAGCTCCGAAGAAAATAATCATATTGTCTTTTACTCAGCGGTGCCGGTTTGTTCATGATCTCCATTCCTTTCGAAATCTGCTATGCTCCGGTTCTGCTCCGGCTTTTTCAGGATATCCGCTATGGTCTGCATGTTTGCAAGGATCTGTGCTGCCGAATCATCTTTGACCTCGGCGCGTTTTTTATCAAATTCAGCCTTGTACTTATCATCTGGATGCATGAGAAAGTACTTTGAAAGCCAATCGTAAGCCTTTTGCTTATCCGCAAGTTTCAATGATACCCCGTCTTTTCCTTGCTTCACTTCCTGGATGATCTGCGTATCAACATTACAGGACTCATTCAGTTTTATAGAATTGACCTCTTTTTTCAGATTTTCGCCAGTCTCCGGATCTTTTACCGGTCCGAACGCACTCATAACATCAACTTTTTCTCTGCCAAATGAGAGATAATTTCCAATGTCACCAAATGCAATTCGCATCTGAATTTCCACAATGTCCTCTGTTCCTGTTACAATTTGCTGACGCTTGATTTCTTTAAGACGCTCGATTTCTTTTCGTACCTTAACATTTCTTAACAATTCACTTCCACGCACCATTGCACTTTCATACTTGCACCCATAAACTTTCTGATAGCTCTGCGCCGCATTAAAAGTTCGACTGTAATATATACAAAACATCTGCTGTTCCGGTGTGAGATCATCATTCTGCAGTGTCTCTTTCGTACCATCATCAACTGGTATCTTTTTCTCTGTTCGTTTCGTAACCGAACGTTCGCTTTTATTCGCTTTGCATCCCGAACGTTCGCCATCCCAACCATACGTACTTTTCCATCTGCGGATCGTCCCCTCTGGCTTTCCCAGTTGGTCAGCAATATCTACCAACTTCATACCACTCTTATACAGTTCATTTGCTTTATCTGCTAATGGATTTTTCTTTGCTGCCAACTGATCACTTCCTCTCTTTAGGCAAAACAAAAGAGCCAAATACCAATCAAGTTAATGATTAATATTTGGCTCTTAGGCACTATTTCATATGTGTTTATTATAACATAACTATTGAATAATGAACAGAAAAAAAGTTCTGACCGTCGAGTATCGACGATTAGTATATAAACTATTTTTTCATAATATAAGTAATGTTATGAATCCCATCTGGAGCTTTTTCATCTTCAATTTTTACAATATCCGAATGGTTATTTAATAACTGTCGCATATTCCTGTATCCATAGTTTCTCGCATCAAAACCAGGCCATTCTTTAGACAAAAGGACACCGATTTTAGATAAATGCGTTTTTAACTCATCTGCAAAGTTTACATCTAACAAATGTACTATTTTCTTAATTACCTCTTCCTCTGTTGGAATACTGATCTCTGATTCCGCTATTATTTCTGGAGACATGTCCTCTTCTGCTATATTAGCCTCTGTAGATTCATCAATACACTCTATCTCTACTGGCGTATTACCGTCTTCAGTTTCTTTTTTATATATCAAATCAAGTATTTTAAACTCGTCGCAAGCTTTTGCCAGAGATTCTTTTGTTTTTTGCTCACCAATACCTATTACTGAATTACCCGTTTCTTTCAATCTGTATACAAGTTTAGTAAAATCACTATCACTAGATACTATACAAAATACATCAACTAGTTCTCTATAAACAATGTCCATAGCATCTATGGTTAAAGCTTGATCCGCAATGCTCTTTCCATCTGCATAGCTAATTTGCAACATAGGCATTATTCCTTGCCCAGGCATCTTCTTATACCACGATCTTACATTTGGGCAATTTATAGAACCGTATAATCTACATATTTTTATATTTCCATATTGAGAAGCCTCTCGTATGATATACTCTGCATACTTCGATGATATATTATCTCCATCTATCAAAACTGCAACCTGCTTTTCCATTCAAATTTCCCCTTTCTCTTTATTGTTTATATTGGTAATCATACCACTCCAACTGTCACTATTCAATTATCAATGTACTACAAATTTATTTTATTTTTCTCCCTGCTCTGCGCCTCACTTAATCCAAAAAGTCTCTCATATCATCTACATCTCCCGCTAAAAACCCATCAAATATATCCTCAACTTTCGCAACAAGTCCTCCAGCGTAGCCGTCCTCTTCCATTTGCGCCCGAAAATCTTTCTGTAAACACTCAAAAAGACCGTTTTCTCTTCTTATCCACTCTTTTTTGTAAATTGTTCCATATAATTCCAGAGTCTCATTAACACCGTTTTCCGTTGTTTCTACTGTATACTTCATCTTTTTCCTCTCTTTCTCAGCTAAAGGTCAGTTTAACTGTGTTTCAGTGTATCTTTCATCAAACGGAACCGGCTCTGATTCGCATAAGCAATCACATCCTGATTTTTCGATTGTGCATCTTTTTTCGCATTTCTCGTTATCACAATCATAGCAACATAATTTTGTACCGCATTCCGTCATCTCGTATTCTGAGCAAAACATATCTTCTTCCTCCAATCCTCTCTTTCCGTATCATCCCCCACCCCGCCACTTATACTACTGCGGAAGGTGGTATGATGATTGCTTGGTTTTGTTATCTGGTTCTAAAATAAACTCATCTGGTTCTCGTCGTACTGATAAATGCGTCCAGTCATGATCCTCCCTAACTGACGCAATCTCTCCACCCGTGGTTTCTGCTTAAGATTCGCCATATAATTATTATCCACTTCCGGCGGTATGGATAAATAACATTCCTCCGGTAATGGCAACTGATTTTCTGTGCAGGCCTCGCGGATCTTTGACTGATAATAAATAATGTGATTTCGCACCAGATTCATGTTGCATCCATCCGACCAGAACGGATCATTACACCCGTTCTGATTGATAACTTTCCAGTGTTCTATTTCTCTGCGGATGCACTGGCAGTACTCTTTCACTTTATCTTCTGCTGTCTGGATCATGGCAGCACCTCCAAATCTTCCAATGGAACATAATGTTTTAAATTGTTCGCATAATAAACAACAGCACATTTTACCGTTTCTTTTGCTCTTTTCGATACATAAAACGCTTCTGGAATGACTCCGATACCTACATCACATTCATCTTCATAAATCGCATCAAGATAGCCTTTGATGACAATATCCTTATATCCAACAATTACACCTGTGAAATTCTTATCAACGTGTTTGAAATAAGTTTTCTCGATATATTCAACATTTTTTTCGACAGTGCCATCATTGTTTCCATCTGCCAGATTATTGTCCATTGCATCAGCAGTTAATGTTTTCCTGTCGAGATACAGCCATCTTCCGTCTTTAAATGGCTTATAAAAGCCTTTGCATTTTACTTTTTCAAATAAATTCATGGCAACACCTCCGAAAAATTTAAGGTTTACGCAAACCGGAGCTGTCCGGTCTGCTCTGCTTCTATCTGCATATTTGGCATCCGCTCTGCAACACACAATTCTGGCAAATTTGCTCTGACCAGTGCTGCAGGTATTGGCGGACATACTGCATTGCCGCATCTTCGCACCTGTTCGCTTCTCGGATATGTCTTGCCGGTGTAATCATGGTCGATTATGTAATCGTCCGGAAATCCCTGACATCCATATAACTCCCTTGGCTCCAGCATCCGCAGTCCAATATCCACAATCTGGTAATCAGTGCCGTTGATGGTCACAAGTCCAAAGCGATCCTGTGCTGTGACTGTATCAAGCGGATCTTTGATATCCTGCCCTGTTCCCTGTCCATAGTATTTAATCAGAAATGCTCTGACCTCTCCAAAATGTCCGTCACCGGCTGTGATCGTTGGTAATGGCTGTCTGATATCTTTTCCGTCACAGTGGTTGTTCATCTGGATCAGATTCGCAGTAACAACGCTGTTATGATCCCATGCGGTCACTGTCGGAAGCGGATTTTCTACTGTTTCCCCAGCACCTTTATATCCTCCGTCATAGTACTTATGCAGAAACGATGCGACCAGCCCATATCTATTTGAGCTGTCAACTGTCATGATCGGATCTTTTATAGTCTGCCCTCTTACTCCATCTTTTGAAGTTTCTGAATGGTACTGAATCAACGTAGGACAAATAAGACATTGCTGATTGCCAGTTGTAATTGTGTGTATCGGATCTTTGCAATTTCCGCCCGGATGATTTGTCGTATTCGTTCCCATGTATGGTGCAAGCGTTGGTTCAATCAGACAATGCTCATTTTTGCTCACAATCGTTGTAAGCGGCTCTCTAACATCCTTGCTTCGGTCTTTTGCAAATCCTGTCTGCCCGATCTGTACCATATATGGCTCCACAATCCCGTACCCGTGCTTTCCGGTTATGGTCGGCATCGGCTCTCTAATGTCATTCGGTCTACGCTCACCGCCATGATTACACTGAATGATAAAAGGCTTTGGATTATTCAAAACGAATTTTATAAATCCTCTGGCTATCCTGTCCATCGTCTTTTGTGCCAGTGGTCTTACCGCCCGGATGCCGTATTTCTCCTTGATTTCTTCCGAAGTATCAAAGATGCTCGGACACGGTCGGCTGAAATCAATCTTTGTATATGCTCCAACGTATGGTTTCAGCAATCCCGCCTTTACAGCTTCACTGTCCGCTGGTCCGTGTGTCGGCTCTGGCCAGACGATTGGCTTACCATCACACCGGGCAATCATAAAAAATCTTTTTCGCATGGTCGGTGCGCCATAATCGGCAGCAATCAGTTCTTTAAATTCTACAGTGTACCCCAGATCATTTAGCTGCTGTACAAACTTTTCAAATGTTTTTCCCTGCTTTGCCTTAATCGGATGATGCCCTCTGTTCAATGGTCCCCATGTTTTGAACTCTTCCACATTTTCAAGCATGATGACTCTCGGTCGGACAAGTCCCGCCCACCTGCAAGCTACCCATGCAAGACCTCTGATATTTTTATCCTTTGGCTTTCCACCTTTTGCTTTACTGAAATGCTTACAGTCTGGTGAGAACCAGGCAAGTCCAACCGGATGCCCATTGCATGCCTTTACTGGATCAACTGCCCAGACGTTTTCACAGTAATGCTTCGTGTTCGGATGATTAGCCTTATGCATCTTAATTGCTTCTGGATCATGATTGATTGCAATATCAACACTGTATCCGGTTGCCATTTCTATACCAGTGGAAGCGCCGCCCCCACCGGCAAAATTGTCAACTATCAATTCTCCATGTATCATTTTCTTCAAAAGGAACCCGGCGCGCCTTTTATCCGGATAGGTCCCGGCTCCTTTCATATTATTGTAGTTTTTACCTCTTTGATGTATAATGATTTTAATTTACACATAAGGAGGAATTTTTATGTCTAAGGATATAACTAATAACTTCAGCGTTTTAAATGCTGATTTGCCAGAATCAGTTGATAATGCATTAAAAAATCTTACAGATTTGCCTTCCAAAAATGTCGGTCAAACATTATCTGATTGTTGGTTTTTAGTCTTTGGCGGTATTTCACAATTAGCCGAAAAACGTAAATTAAAATATGCCAAAGACTTAGAAGAATTTAAGCAATCCTTAAGTTCAAAAATCACTTCTATTCCAAAAGAAAATCGTGTCGAAGCAAATACCCAAATAGTAATGCCTGCATTAGAAAATGCAAAATACTGTGTTGAAGAACCAAGTCTACGTGAAATGTTTGCAAATTTAATTTCATCATCGCTTGATATTGAAAAACAGGATATTGTTCACCCTTCTTTTTCGGATATATTAAAAACCATGACACCACTAGATGCTCAAAACTTAAAACTAATATTTGATAATTATCAGTTACCAATTTGCAATATTGTTAGAACATCTGATAACCCATCTTTGTATGCCGTGGTGTTGCAAAACATATTTTTAGAAAACTCAGAATGTACTATATATGAACGCCAATCTCTTTCCATCAGTTTTCTATCTAAACAAGGGCTAGTTGAAATTCCTTCATCGCTCTCCATACATGATGACGCTGCTTATTTTAAATATGAGCAATGTGATGAAATGCTACAAATTCAAAATCAATATCCAGATTATACATTTCAATTACAAAAACGTTTAGTAAAACCAACTCCTTTAGGCGTTTCATTTCTCGACATATGTTGTCCTGATTAACTCTTTAAACATTGCAAAGATATCATTTACATAGCTATCTATTATTTTCATATAGTAGATAGCTACAATTTTATTTACAACTAACGCAGTGATGATTGTACAAAGATTATTAATTATAAAGTATTTCATATATTCACCTCATTTCCGTCGGTTTTTCACACCGCTCAAATTCGATAACCCACACCCACGGATTTGCATCCCAACCGTAGCGGTCAATGTCGGATTTCTTGATGGTGGATTCCCACAGCCAAGCAAATTGCTCCTTTGTAATCCCGTACTCTGGGTCTACTTCTGTTCCATAATTTTTTTCACCGTATCCGATATCATCATAGAAAAGGTTTCCAACACCTTCGCTTTCTGCCCCCTTTGGTGTTATATCCTGTAACCGTTCCACTCTCACATCCGTAACCTTAAGCCAGATACGGGCGGCTTCTTTCGGCATGTGGATGGATGGTTTCCACTTTGTAACATCGGCTATATCATCTTTCTGCCAATCTTCGTAGTAATAGTATCCGTTCGGCGCCTTTTTCCATGTTTCTCGGACATACAGGATATCGCCTGTCTCGCAAGGCAATTTAAAGATTTTCTCTCCATATCCATCTGCAAATGTACCTCTACACGATATGTACCCTTTAGGTGTAAAAGCGGTATATCCCCATACAGCATCATCAGGAATAAAGCCTTTCACAATTCTTCTTGTCGCACCCTTTCTTCCGTCCAGAATCGCCCGAACCATTTCGGTACTAATTTGTTTGTTGAATAAAATCGGTTTAATCGGCATCTACTCCACCTCTTTTCACAATCTCGATCATATCCGTCAATATTCCATCACAACTGAATTGCTCCATTTCACCCTGAAATTCTTTCAACTGCTCTACAACCTTGTCTAGGTCGTAGGCGGTCGGCTGTTCATTTATAATTCTGATATCACGGAAAAGTAAAACTTCCTCTCTGCTTGTTTTTGCGTGATATTCATGACTTTTTTCTAGTCGTTTTACCAATGCATCCGCATCAATCAGTCTCATTGTTTGCCCTCCTGTTCCAATCTGTAGTTGCTTTTGTTCGCTCGTCTTTTCCTGTTCTGATTCCACCGTCCTGATCCATATACATCTCACATTCATAGCTTTTTGGAAGTTCTGTTCCGCATTTCATACATTTGATTTTGAACATTACTCCAACATCCGAATGTGATGACTTATTTACAATGGTAAAGAACATTGCTTTTCCGCCGCAGAACGGGCATGGCTTAAGTTCTTCATTCATTCTTCGTTTTCCTTCCATTTCTCACATGTATCATCCAGTCCACGGAAATCTGCACAGTGTTCACTGTCTCCATTGCAACAAACACCCTCATATTCAGCGTAGTATTTACATGTACTGCAATATTTTTTTGTTGTTGCTTCATTCTCCGTCATGACTCTATCTTTCATTTCTGCCAATTCCTCCTGACTGAATTTTGTGTAACCGATTCCACAATTTGTAAATCCTCCCGCTCTATACGCTATGGTTCTCGGCATCCTACACCTCCAACAGTTCTGGATTGTCAACCTCGTTTCCAATGACATCTATATAATCCGGATTGAACTCTGCCAAGGAAACGCTTTCAGCAGTAAATATGGATACGGCTTCCCAACTCAATGAATCATCTGACCATTTGATAACGAAATCTTCATCTTCATACCGGAAGATATCATTCTCATAGATTCCCTCATATCCGGTACACTGGCATAATGTATCAATCTGGATTTCAAATCTTTCGGCAACAACATATAAACCGCCATTACACAAAGAACCTGTATATATGTAGCAGTGGTTGTCTATGAGCACATAACATCCTTCCACCCATTCGCCATTATCTTCCCGCTTTCCACGGGATAAAAATCTATTCTCCATCGCGTTCCACCTTTTTTCCTTTACAAACTCCTCTGTGTTCATGCACGGAGAAAGAAATACTTCCGGTCTGCTTCATGTAAGTCAATTTTTCTCCGGTCAGCTCACATTTATGTTTACGTTCGTTCAAATACTGACATCTTCCATCACAATACATCGCTTTCCCCCTCCATTTCCTTCAACTTGGCTTCGGCTTCCTCGTATGTAAGAAAAACAGTTTTACCTATCTCACTTACCGGAAACTCTGGCATATCTTCACCATATCCGCCCCAGAGTTCTGAATGGTTTGAATGATAAGAAGCTCGGATATACAACACATCATCCTCATATTCAAAACCATACACTTTTCTCACATCAATGATGTCTTCCGGTGTCTCCCCGGCTCCTAATCTGTCCTCTACACATTCACGATAAAACTCGTAGAGCTTGTCTCCTTTGTTGCATGGGAAAATAATCATTCTTCCCTGCTCCTCGGCATCCTCATAGTCTTTGAGTTTCCGATATACGGCATCTATTTCCTCGCAATCCGGTTCACATGCCCTTTCCCACAGTTCATCATCAATCCACAATGGATTTCTCTCTGTTAATCTCTCCATGCTATCCCTCACTTTCTGCCCGAAGCCATTGTTCCACATCTGTAACAGAACACATTGCAACACCGCCCTCAATGGTCTTTACGCTACCCTGCTCATATGTTTCGATTGAGCAAAGGAAATCTAAAAGTTCATCATCCGTCATGCTCCTGATCCGGTCTGCATTGGTCTGTGGCTTTTCAATATGTGGCTTTTCTGCATCTGTGCTGTACGACTCCGGCAGTGGCATCCAAGCATTTACAAATAATCCATATTTTGCATAGCTTTTGTCATCATCCCCCCGGATAAAACGCACCGTTACCATCTTCATCAGTTTCATATCTTCCGATATCTGGAATAGTAAAGTTTTCAAACGATACCAGGATATATTTATCAGTATTAGGAATCTGCTCATCTACTGGAATCCATCCGCTTTCCTGCTCCAAAATCCTGTTGATTTCTTCCTCCGAAACCACTTTTGTTAGTGGAGAATACCCGCAGGCTTCTGTTGCTGCCTCAGATATCCTGTTTTTAATCCTGCTTATTTTCATTCTGATCCTCACTTTCCGGCAACATAGCATATTTATAGCTACTCATTTTACCGTCGTATGTGCTCCATGACGTTTTTCCGTAATCCCATGTATAAACCGTTTCATCTTCATATTTTGCAAAATGTTCTTTGCTCCACGCAAAAAGTTCAGAATCTCTGACCAAAATCGGTGTATCGACTGGAACTTCGCTCCAATCAACATACTGGCTGTTCGCCCATTCTTTTGCTTTTTCTCTGCAACGACCAGCATTTCTAATGTCATTATCGCAAAAATCGCATTTATCGCAGACTCCCCTGCATTTTTCCAGTTTCCCATTAATTAACGCAATATTGCATCCATCACACGCAATATTTAAAATCTCTTCCTCGTATTTTTCTCTATTCAGCATCTTTCTTCTCCTTCCCGTACCGCAACTGATACGGTACTTCTCTGAATCTTTTCAACGCATCCTGGTCCGGGTGCTTTGTCGGCATTGACAAGTTATTATTCATTTTTCCGATAATTGTGCGGCGTTTCTTACCTTCTTTCCACATTTATATCTCCCCCTGCCTCTTCTGATCTCTCTTCGGGCACCAGCGCGGGGAACTCTTAATCAGCCTGCATATCTCTTTTTCTTCCCTGCGGCAGTAACATAACGCTTTCATATCCTCGTCAACGCGTTTCATCATTCCCCGGCTTTCGCATTTGTTACACTCCGGTGCTACCTCGTATCCATCATTATCTGTGGCATTCCGTAAATCATTTGCATTGATGTAATAAACAAATCCACCATACTCGCAGCCACCATTAAAAGCCGGATAGATAATCTCACGGAAAATCTCTTTAACCGTCATTCCCTTATCCAATGCTTTTATAATCTCATCCCGGTACGGCGAATACATGCTTTGTCCTTTTCTCTTACCCATTGTTCCGTCCTCCCATCACTTTTTGAATCATTTCTTCCCTGTGTCGCTCTGCGATATGGTCCCGCACCGACTCTTCCGGAAATGCAATCTGGTACGTCCGTTCCTTAATCCGGTTCGTGATCCGATCATCATACTGCAATGTTTCCAGCGACTCATTACTTGTAAAAATCGTTACTTTCCGGTTTATATAACGCTCATTGATGATCTGATATAGTTTGTCGTTGATCCAGTCTGCCGGACGTTCCACACCAAAATCGTCAATAATCAACACATCTGCGGTACTAAGCGCATCCAGTAACCGGCTCTCGCTGTATTCTGCATCCTTTCGCCATGTATTCTTGATCTCCTGCAAAATGGTCAGCGATACCGCAAACTTGACTGCGTAACTTTTCATAAGTTCATTGGCGATCCCTGCAGCAATCCGGGTTTTTCCGCTACCCTTAGTTCGGGACCAGATAAAAAGTCCCATACCCTGTTCTTTTTGGTTCTCGAAATCATCCAGATAGGTTTTTATAATCTTACAGGCATCTGACACTTTCTTTTTACTGTCTGGGTTCCGGTACACATCCATCCGAAACGTCTTTAAATCCATTCCCCGGAATGCCTCCGGTATATCCGCAAACCGTAACCGCCTTGACATCACCGCACGCTCACGGCATTTACATGGTACTGCCCGCTCAACACCGTCCTTTTTTACCAGTATCCATTCATCCCCATTGCAGATCGGACACACATCAGAATCCCTGGAACTCTCCGGTGTCTCCGCGTTCCTGCATGAGTTCGTTGAGTGATTTCTCATGCGTTCCAGTATTTCTTCCAGTTGATCCATGGTCCTCTCCTTTCAGGTATTGCATAAATAAATTTTCGCGAAGCCAGTTCTCCGGCTTTTTGATATATCGCTCTGCTGTTTTCTCCCGCCTGCATGTATCTGCATAATTCTGCGCTGCCAGTACCAGATCATCTTCCGGTACACCAGCCAGTACCGCATTGCAGTATTCTGTTTCAACAAGATAGCCAGTACACCGTTTTGGATAGGCTGCGGCAAATTCCTCAAACTGCTCCACGGGGGATATAGGGGGTGTGTTATGTTTTTGTTTATGTCTTTGTTTATTAATAGGTTCACTTTGTGGTTCACACTGTGGTTCATTTTGCGGTTCACTTTGTGGTTCACTTTGCGGTTCATTTTTATAATAATTTTGAACCACAAGACTTTTTATCTTATATTGTGCCGAAAGATTTCCTCCCCTTGCTTTCCACTCAATAAAACCATCCGTCGCAAGTTTATTCCTCGCTCTTTTTAACGCTGATGCATTTAATCCAGACCGAAGTCCAAGGACTGACGAAGCTACCGTAAACGTATCTGGCCACCCTGCCTTATTCGCTATGGACATCAAAGCATGCCATAAGGCGATCACAGTGTTGGGCTGCGGGTTTAGTTCGAACCTGTCGTAAAATGCTTTTATCTCAGCTAAGTAATTCAAGACATCACCCCGTTTCCAAGTCCTTAAGAAGCTCTCGCAGTGACATTTTTGCCTGCGCCTGTGTAAGTTCCGTAATGGTCACTTCAATTCTTGGATTGTCCTTATCCACGTCCGTATCAAAGTAAAAATGCGGTATATATTTCTGACCATCATCTTTGATTACCCATGCTTTTTTCAAGCTGTCCTGCACGAACTTGGCGGCGCAGGACAAAATGTTATCATTATCCCTGCGACGGTCTTTTTCATAAAACTGATAGTAGATCAGAACCGGATCCGTAATATGTACACCGGGAAGTTGCTGCCTTATATACCAGATGATAGAATCCTCGCTTTTCTTTTTCATCCGTCCGCCCTTGCGGGGATTCGTCCGGTTGGCGGCTGTGTAATCATTCAGACCATCCAACCGTCCGGGAATCGTAAATTTATACTCCATTGACACCACCCATTCCCACATTACAGCTTCTTATTTCAAGGATTGTATTATTACTTGGATTCCATCCTTCGACATATTCAACAGCTTCCTGGTATCTCTTGGTTGGAATATTGTTTCTGGAATTGACTCTGAAATAATCCTGAATATCATGATTACACTCAGAAAACACCTTTTTGCTCATTTCCTTATACGCCAGTGCTTTTTTACCACCAAGAACCTCAATCACTCTTTTATTTACAGTTTTCTTTAATTCCTGCTGCTGTTCATAATCAATGGTCATAGTATTTTCAAGATGTGTGATTCTCTCTTCATGTCCATCGATCATACCAAGCTGTACACGCATCATTTCCTGTGGCGTCATCGGTTTTTGATAGGTGCCGGTTCTTCTGATCTGTGGCAGCACTTCCGATGTTACCAAATGTTTAAATCTTTTTGCTGAATCAAGTTTGCTGCCGAAAATCAATGCATATAAACCAGACTCATTTATAATGACCTGATTTGGGTTTCCTCTCCTTTTTCCGTCGGAAATCACGACGGTATTCTTATCCTCATCCATAACATGTGTCGCAAGCGCATCTCTCGTATTTGAATAACCAAGTGCTTCTGCAACGTCTTTCCCAACAAACCACGGCTCTCCATCTATGGCAACTGTCCGGATTTCTCCAAACTCTCTATTCTTAAAAATCTCTAACTGATTCAATATCTTCTCCTTCCCCTCCGGCACCCATCGGCACCGGAGATCATGGCTCTCGATAATACTGTGATATATTATTTTTCGCACGAATTGTTTCTTAAGGTGTTTCAACCCTACAAATAACTTTTTCCATATCTCTTTCGGAAAGCATCCCTGGCATCATCCTCGTTCACATCCTCATGTTCTACGATATAGTGCTTTTCCCACGCAAGCTGACCGATGATGTGCATTAATGCACTCATTTCCTTATTGCGGTGCACACTCATGTTTCCCTCATGATGCTCATAGGATAACGGCACCCACAAACCATCTTCGTCCGATAACCGGCGGTTCGCTGTCCCCTCAAAGATATGATGCCTGTGCACGTTCGGCGTGCCGTCGATCATGTCATACCCGGCATATTTCATATCAACAACAATAGAATCTTTCATCTACACCTCCCCGATCAATTCGCTTGACCAGATCGGTCTATCCAATACTTTCGTATGCTTGCAGTAATCACAATGTTCACAACGCATCGGCTCTACTGCTCCACTTTTCAGCATAAGGATTGTTGATACGTTGTGCTCAACCTCTGTAAGTGCTTCATCAAGCAGGCTCTGTTCCACAGCGATCACCTGTATATCAGCCTCTTTTTCTTTTGAGACTGCCGCAATAAAAAATGGAAGCTTCTTTCCAGTATTGATTTCAACAACTTTCTGATAAACTGCGCCCTGAATGTAATAACCCCATTCTGCAAGGAAATTAAGGTGTCCTGTATCTGGATGATAAAATTCCTTGGTAATACTCTGACAGGTTTTCAGATCCACAATGCATTTGCCTGGATGGTAACTGTCAATTTTGATTTTCCACTTTGCACCAAACATATCCGCTGTCATGATGACCTGTTTTTCGCCACTCATGTACTGCATAAACAGTGCATCCCTTTCACATCGGTTAATCATCTCATTTGCCTTTACATACTCGGCTTTCAGATTTCCATCCTTTTTAAACATGCATGGATGCTGCGCTTTGAATAAATCAAGTGTTCCCTCAAAATGTGCATCTACATAAGAACCGACCATCAATGCTGTGGAATCTTCCATAGCCTCCACCCATGTACCATTTAACTTTGAAAGGGCATATTCTTCACAGCCGGGCTTGCCGTATGTACCCATGAAATCTTTATACTGGCTGACAGATAAATACTCTTCATTTGCCTCACGGCTGTAATAATTCTCACTCGTTAATAACATTATCAAATACCTCCGATGCTTCTTTTGCGATTTGTGCCTGTCTGGAATCTGCGAATGGATCCGGCACATCTTTTTCAACAGGGAAATAATCTTCTGTCTTTGCCTGTCCGTTTTTCAAAGCTGTGTATACTCCCCATAAGTCGGTACACTCGTCAGCACCAAAATCTCCCATGTTCCGTCCTGCATATTTTTCGATCTGTTCTTTTGTAACTCCAAAATCTTTTTTAAACAGCTTTTCAATCTTGTTAATCTTCTCCTGACTTGGAAGTTCTCCATAGCTTTTTTTCTGTGTTTCTTTACATTCATTAACAGCCATATCTACAACGTCTCCCGGAATAACTCCAAGTATACAGGCTCTCATTCTTCTTGCACCGAAGTTTGCGGTAGCCTCATAAATATCCCTGCTGTCAGTAAGCGCATACGATCCATTTCTTGTATCCCTTTTATGCTCAACACCGAAAATCTTTGTCACACGGGTATTTGTCTCTAAATCCCACGCATATGCCATCATTTCTGATTTTCCGTCTTTCTGCTCTAACTCGATAATTCCATAGTCGATGTTTCCCCAGTTCTGAGCTAATGACTCCGCCAGACGGACCGATGGTCCGCTGACATTCTGCCCGCCTCTTGGATATGAATAAATTGCCTGTTCTGCTAACGTGGCTCTCTGACAACTCCTTCTTATCTTTTCTACTGCTTCATATTCATCTCTGGGAAACTTCTTAGCCATAAAGATGGCGCCCTGAACTTCCTGTGTCTGTCTGTTTACCATCATTTCTGTCTGTGATGTCTTAGGTGCAACTGCCGTCTGCTGCCCTACTGATACCATATTATCCATGCCATACCTCCTATAATGTAACTACCGTCATTGTGTCATCATCTGTTGTTCTGGTCGCAATAAACTGCAACCCTTTGTTTTTGCATTTCTGATACAGTTTTTCACGCAGATCTGTTGCAAGTTTCTCCACTCCATCGATCAGGATGATATTTAAACCGTTCGGGTTCTGAATTGCCACATCAATGCAGAGATCCAGTTTTTCTCCCTCTGACAGGTTCGATACCGGCAGACCGTTAATCAATGGCGTTCCATTTTCTACCGTCAGACCAGCGATCGGAATCGTACAGTTCGTAAGGATTTCCCCCGGAAGCGTTCTCGCTTTTTCAATCTTATCTGTAAGCTCCTGTGACTGTGCCTGCATTTCCTCGATTTCGCTCTGCAGACGGAGCATTCTTTTATATTCATTGATATGAGACTGCATTTTTTCAATCTCCTGTGCCTGCTCCTGCAATGCTGTCACATCCTGTGGCTGCTTGTCTGCATATTCTGCATACTCGGCGATCTCTGCATCAAAACGTGCCACATTCGCTTTGTAAGTCTGTTCGATGACTTCCAACTTATCTGATTTCTTAGATGCAAGCTGTTCTTTTTCCGTCTCATAAGCTCTAATCTGTTCATTTAAAGATGCAATGGATTTATCAATCTGGTTTGCACGGTTAGCAATTTCACGATCCAGTGCTGTGATCTCAATCTCACGATCCGCATCAAACTTTCTAATCTTACTATCGCGACTGTCTCTCAACAGTTTTGCTCTCTCGATGGTCTGATTTTCTTTCTGCATACGCTCGATCTGACGATAAATATCTCCGGCGCTTGCCTGTTCCCATTTTTCAACGTCATATCCAACTGGGATACCATTTGCGATCTCTTCCACAAAAGCTTTTTTATTTCTGATATCGCGGTCAATATTACGGCGGTTCTGATAATAATCGCCGTTCTCTGCCTGAATATCATTCAGCACAGAAAGAATGTTCTGATCGTAAGAAACCCACGCCGGAATCTCCCCGAACCACTCCTTGATTTTGTTCATATCCCATGGATACTCAATCATATCAAGGATGATCGCATTCTGCTGCTTTTTATCCATGTTCATAAACTCGATAGGGTTCAACTGCAACGGTGTGAATAATTCCTTTAAAAACGCTTCTGGACTTCCTACCTCTAAACCATCTCTTTTCACTGACTTATAAGGTGCCTTTCCTATTCTGACCTTACGATCAATGGAAAGTCCGGTATCCGTTTCAACGATAATCTCGCCCTCGTTCTCTCCCTTATGTACGATATAGTCGCGATCACTCTTATTGGTAAGCGCGTACTTAATTGCATCCAGCACAGAACTCTTGCCTGTACCATTTTTACCGGACAGCTCTAAAGAACTTCCATCTGCCTCATACTCTCTGATTCCGAAAAGATTTTTGATTTTAATTTTTGTAATATTACTCATACTTGATCTCCTTTAATATCTGTATTCTCTTGTCACTTTGTCCCCATCGTTCTCAATCATGATGGATAATTCTGTCTCAGTATTGAGACAGAACCTGCTTCTTATATCTCCGTTGGATGTACAGACAATCGCTGCCACTCCCTCAACGCCGATTTCTTCTAAAACCTCACTCAAATGCTGCAACTCTTCAATAAGATTTTCCTCATCCTTACTGCACAACTTAATTTTTGACACTTATAAATTCCTCCATTTCCATCTGCGTCCAATCCGTTGCCCGGACCATCCGCTCCATCTGTTTTTCGCGCTTCTGCCGTTCTGTCTCCCCGGTTACGCAGTCATCACACACTCCGTTGTAACCTTCGCCCGGATCCATGGAACAGCCACAGCGTTTGCATTGTTTCTCATACATTGACACAACCTCAATTCCAGTGTTACAATAAACGCAGAAATACTTGGTATTTCCACGATTGAAATAGCACCTGTACTCGCCAAAGTTATCAGGGTGCTATTTTTTTATCCTCGATCAACACCATATCCCCATCCAGCTTGTCCGCCTGATGAAAATAAAACACGTCGATCTGTATCTCTCTTCTGTGCTCCGACAGAACTCTCAACCCATATCCAGCTCCGGCGATAAATCCACCAAGGATACAGACTGCTCCGGCGTAGTACATGTAAATACCGTCGCTGTCGAGACAGCACATGGCAAGCATTGATATAATCCCGCCGGTTGCCATGATGATTTTAGATAAACGTCTCACACACTATCACCTCCCATCATAATTTCATCAAAGTAAGAATCTCCGAATCGGAAACTTCCAACTCCTTGAACAAAATCAGCATATCCGAATAGCTGAACAAACTCTTTTTCAACCGATTACTAAATGCCGGCTGAGTAATTCCGATCATTTTCGCTAAATCTGCCTGAGTTAACTCCTTCTCATACATCTTCCCGACAATCCATTTGCTGAAATCGCTGACTTTGTATTCTTTTTTCTTAATGGTCACTCTAGGCATTCAACCACCTCCTACTCTACCGGAATCCCGATCACACTCTCCATCAGATCAATGTGATCTACAGTTATATGTACCTCGGTATGCGGATCATGGTTCTTTTTCAACCAGTCGACTACCGGCTTACACAGTTTTTCTAACTCTTCTGCTTCGCTCATATTTCTCCTTTCTCTCTGCTGTTCCTTCTATTGAACTGGTGTTGTGGTATCCTCTAAGAAATACTCAATCGGTTTACCCAAACGTTCTGCAACGGCTTTCATTTTATCCACACCCGGTGTATTTTTATTCCATTTACAAATGCTACTGCGTGGAAATTTCAACTCTTTTTCTAAGGCGTAAACAGATATACCCGCTTCTGAACATGCAGTTCTAACCTTTTCATAAATTGATGACAATTATTTTTCACCCCTTTCATTTTCATTTTTTGCTGAAAAAAATACGCAAAATCATTGACACTATGCGTAATATATTCTATAATCAGAATAACCACAAACCAATTACAGAATAGCAGCATATTGTTTACGTATTTTTTTCAACTTATGGTTTTATTATACGTGATATTTTCAATATGTCAATGCTTTTTGCGTAATTTTTTCAACTTTTTTTAAGGGAGCATTATTATGTTGATTTATGATCGTATTAAACAATTATGTAAGGATAATGGTGTGACCGTTACCGGGACAGAAGCTGCACTAGGATTTTCACGAGGCTCATTATGTAAAATTGACAAAAACAAACCTAGTATCGAAAAGGTTTCTAAATTAGCAGACTATTTACATACTACATCTGATTACATAATGACTGGAGAAAATAACTCAAGCACAACAGAAGTGCACTTAAATTCACGAGATGAAAAAGACATCAAAACCATTCTATTAAATACAGAACAACTATTAAAACAACCTGGACTTATGTTTGAAGGACATCCTGCAAGCCAAGAATCTATTGATTCTATACTTTCCGCTATGCAGGTCGGAATGGAAATTGCAAAGAAAAAGAATAAGGAACTTTACACACCCAATAAATATAAAAAGGAACAGTGATTTTAATGGATATACATAGTTTCACAGAATCTATTGTAAAAAAATATCACACAAGAGATCCATTCGAGATTATCAGTGCACGAAATGCGATTTTAATATATGCTCCACTTGTCGACGTTCGTGGATTCTATCAATATTTTCAGAGAAATCACATTATATATATTGATGAGAATTTGCCTGAAAAGGAAAAGCTATTTGTCGCAGCACATGAACTGGGTCACATGCTAATGCATAAAGGTACAAATGCTGTGTATATGGATACACATACTTGCTTTAATACAAATAAGTTTGAGATTGAAGCAAATACATTTGCTGCTAACCTATTAATACCTGATGACATTATTATAGAAAATAATAACATGACAACAGAACAACTTTCTCGTCTAGTCGGATATGAAAAAGCTTTGATAGAATTAAGGTTAAAATCTTATATAGTATAATGACTTAATTTGTAGAATTTCATTCGTTTATATGATATATTAACTAAAAACACAGAAAGAAGGTATATTTTATGGGTTTATTTGGAAAGAAAGAGGTAACTAGTGAATACTTCAAATTATTACAAGATGTTGGAAAATTAGGAATAGGTAATGCGACTAAAGTAGAGCTTTTTGACGATCATTTAGAATTATCCAATATGATTCAAAAAAATCCAATATCGTTGAAATATTCACAAATAACAGACGTTGCGTATACAGATGAAATAGAAACTATCGAAAAAAGTAAATCAGTTATCGGAAGGGCTATAGTCGGGAAAGCCCTTTTTGGTGATGTAGGGGCACAAGTTGGTGCTATTAGCGGTGTTGGAAAAAAACAAAAAAAGCAACGACGATTTTTATTTGCAATTAGTTACACTTCATCATCTGGTGAAGATTCAGTGCTTCTTTTTGAAGATACACGGTTGTATCACGGATTTGGATTATACACTACGTTAAAAAAACGCTGTACTTTACCAATAAGTAATTCTGAAGAAATAACTGAATTATAAAATAAAAACCGCCCCACCATTAAGCGGAGCGGCAATGCAACTGTTCTGAATGAACAATCGCCCTAGACAAGCACATTGTATCATTCGGAGCAGCCAAACGCAAGCGGAACACCAGTTCCCCGCTGGCTGTTATTTTTATACCCAAAAATAGAAAGGAATGATACATATGAAAATCGAAAAACTCCCAAGCGGCTCCTACCGGATCAGAAAAATGTACAAAGGGCAAATGTACACAGTTGTGTTTGACGAAAAGCCAACACAGAAAGAAGCCTTACAGGCAATATCAGAGAAATTAGACAGCGTTCCTCCTGCTTCCACTATTCCAACAACCTTCCAATCAGCTTGTGATGAATTTTTCAGAATCAAAGGTAATGTTCTTAGTCCTTCCACTAAAAATGGCTATATGAGCATATTCCGTAACTTATCTGATGAATTTAAAAGTCTTAGACTGTCGGATATAAAACAAACTGATATTCAAAAAGAAATAAATGATTATTCAGTATCACGTTCTCCAAAAACAACTGCAAACGCAAATGGCTTTATTCTCTCTGTTATGGAAACATTCCGGCCAGATGCAGTATTTCATATCACATTGCCACAGAAAGAAAAAAAAGAACCATACATTCCAACAAGCGGCGAAGTCAAACTGATTTTAGAAAAAGCCACTGGAACAAAATACTACATACCGCTCCTACTTGCATGCTGCGGACTCCGTAGAAGTGAAATCCTTGCATTAGAGCTTTCTGATCTATCAAATGACAACATTCTGACAATTAATAAAGCAATGGTCGTTGGCAGCGATAAACAATGGCACATTAAATCAACTAAGACAACTAACAGCTCTAGGAAAATTATAATACCGGAGTTTGTTGCCGACATGATCCGGGCGCAGGGATATATCTATAAAGGCTCTGCCAATCAGATCTACGAAAATTTACAGAAATATCAAAATGAGCTCGGTATTCAAAATTTTAAACTGCATGCTCTCCGTCATTATTTTGCCACAATGATGAGTCAGACGATGAGCGAAGAAGATGTTATGAAAATGGGTGGATGGTCAACACCCCATGTGATGAAAGCCGTGTATCGCCATTCCACCATTGACAGAGATAAAGAGAAACAAAAGAATGCAATGAACGGATTATTTAAGAATTTGTCATGACAAAATCCATGACAAAAAATTACATTTATGACATAAATTTGGCATAATTTCAACTTATAATTCATTGCACAAAAATAGCCTGAAACCTTAGAAAAATCAACAATTTTCCAAGATTTCAGGCATTTTCTTTGAAGTGGACCTGACGGGAGTCGAACCCGTGTCCAAAAACCAATCCCCTGTCCTTCTACGAGCGTATCCTATGTTTTAACATTCCCTCTGCCAGACCTGCGTAGGCACAGTTCCGGTTTCAGTAGCTTCATCGTACGCCCGCAGGCTCAAAGCTTTGCCTGCGTCGTTTCTCACATAGTCGAAGCCTGGGTCCTAAAGTGTGAGTGCTCTAGGTCAGACTGCTGCCATTAGGCAGCGTATGCTAAATTATCTTCAGCGTTTAATTTTAATTTTGGAATTTGACGCATCCCGTGCGACTCGCTTCTCCAGCTTCATGATCCCTGTCGAAACCATTACAAGCCCATAAATATATATTTCAGATGCAGCCCTTTCACACACAAGATATCATTTCCTGTGAATCAAAAAGACCACATCATCCATTCTTTTTCCATAAATTTCTTTAGTACAGATTCTTTACTTTGAAATCTCGCTCCGCCTCACGCCGCATATCCTTCTTTGCAATATCCTGACGCTTATCATACTGCTTCTTACCTTTTGCAAGCGCAATATCAACTTTTACAAGACTTCCTTTAAAGTATACCTCAACTGGAACTAAAGTATAACCCTTTTCTGCGATTTTTCCGATCAGCTTGCGGATCTCTGACTTGTGCATCAGAAGCTTCTTCGGACGCAGTGGATCGCGGTTGAAGATATTTCCCTTTTCATAAGGACTGACGTGCATGCCATAAATAATGACTTCTCCGTTCTCGATACGGATAAACGCTTCCTTGATACTGCATTTTCCCATGCGCATGGATTTTACTTCCGTGCCATGCAGCTCAATGCCAGCTTCATAACGCTCCTCTAAGAAAAAGTCATGGTAGGCTTTTTTGTTGTTCGCAATCAGTTTTTTTTCTGTCTTTGCCATCATGCCCTTCCTTTCTTATCCAATATCCAGCCTGTATAGTATACCCCGAAATGCCGGGGAACGCAAGATGATTTTTTATTCTTCCTCATTCTCCCGCACCACACGAAAGTCGATTGTACGCAGTATCTTGTCAGTTCCTGTCACCATGACATGTACGCGCTGTCCTAGTTTATAGCGGATGTTCGTCACCTCGCCAACCAGCTCATAAGTACTTTCATTATAATGGAAATAATCATCTACAAGTGTTGTCACATGTACGAGCCCCTCCACCGTATTCGGAAGTTCCACATAAAATCCCCATTCGGTCACGCCGGAGATCACACCCTCAAACACCTCACCGATACGCTCTGACATATATTCCACCTTTTTCAGCTTGTCGGTCTCACGCTCAGCCTCATCCGCGCGGCGCTCCATCTCGCTCGAATGTTTCGCAACTTCCGGCAGGATCTTGTCATAATGCTCTATTTTCTTTGCATTCATCCGTCCGCGCAGATTGTCCTTGATAATACGATGGATCTGCAGATCCGGGTATCTGCGGATCGGTGATGTAAAATGACAGTAATAAGGTGTTGCCAGTCCAAAATGACCGGTGCTCATGGTCGTATACTTTGCCTGCTTCATGGAACGCAGTGTCAGCCGGCTGATCAGTGCCTCCTCCGGCGTTCCATCGATCTTTTGCAGCAGCTTCTGCAGTTCTTTCGGATGCACTTCGTCCTGTCCGATATGGATAGAATAACCAAAATTATTGATAAATGTCGATAACTTCTTGATTTTTTCAGTATCCGGGTTGTCATGTGTACGGTATACAAACGGCAGTTCCTGCCAGAAATAATCCTGCGCTACCGTTTCATTGGCGATCAGCATGAAATCTTCGATGATCTTCGTTGCAACATTCCGCTCGTAAGGCTTAATCTCGACCGGTTTTCCCTTGTCATCGAGCACGATCTTCGTCTCCGGAAAATCAAAATCGATCGAGCCGCGCTTCATACGTTTTTTGCGCAGAATCGCAGCCAGTTCCTGCATCAGTTCAAACATCGGAACCAGTTCTTCATACTCTCTGATTTCATTTTCATCATGATCTTCAAGGATTTTTTTCACACTGGTATAACTCATGCGGCGGTCGACTTTGATCACGGACTCTGCGATCGTGTGATCGATCACATTTCCCTTCGCATCGATCGTCATCACACAGCTTAAGGTGAGGCGGTTTTCGCCTGCATTTAAAGAACAGATCCCATTTGACAATTTATGCGGCAGCATCGGGATCACGCGGTCGACTAAATAAACAGATGTACCGCGGGATAATGCCTCCACATCCAGTGCGCTGTGCTCCTGCACATAGTTTGAAACATCCGCAATGTGCACGCCAAGCTTATAGTTATCTCCCTCTTTTGTCAGTGTGATCGCATCGTCAAGATCCTTCGCATCCTCCCCATCGATCGTGACCGTCTGCCAGTCCCTGAAATCCATGCGTCCTGCCATATCTGCGGTGCTGACTTCGTTCGAAACATTTTCCACCTGATGCATGATCTTTTCTGAAAATTCTACCGGCAGGTCGTAAGCCTTTACGATAGACATAATGTCTGTCCCCGGATCATTGATATGACCAATGATCTCAACCACTTTCCCTTCCGGTTTTCTTCCCTCTTTGCCGTAGTCCGTAATCTCGACCACGACCTTATGTCCGCTGACAGCTCCTTTCGAACGCTCCTGCGGAATAAAAATATCTGAACCGAATTTAGGATTGTCCGGCACGGCAAATCCAAACGTCTTACTTTTTTCATAAGTACATACGATTCGTGTGGTACCGCGGGATATAATTTTTGTAATCGTACCTTCCCTGCGTTTCCCACTATTCTCAGAAGTAACCGCCACCTGAACCGTATCCATATGAAACGCACCATGCACCTGTGATTCCGGGATGAAGATATCTTCCTCTTCCCCCTCGATGCTGACAAATCCAAAACCTCTTGCATGCGCCGTAAATGTACCGATTAAGTATTTTCCTTCTGATTTGATATATTTTCCCTTGGAAGTCACCTCGATCCTTCCATCCATCACAAGCGCATCAAGTACTTCCTGCAGTTCACTGCGCTGGGATTTCGGTACTGATAAAACGACTGCCATCTCCTTTGCTTTCATCGGTACATAAAACTCATCGCAGATAAACTGGTAAATTGTCTTTTTCCGTTCTTCTAAAATTGTTTTCTCCATAAACCCCGTCCTTTTTTCTTAGGAATGATAAATGCCCGCTTCGCAAGCATTTCTGTTATCAAAGAATCCTGTTCCACAGGATTCACCGCCTGCGGCGGGCCACCCTGCGACATAATCCATCTCCGACGCAGTGCGATCCCGCCCGGAGGGCTTTTTGATTCATAGGACGTAATTTCCTATGAATCAAAAAAATGACTGCCGCATCTGCGACAGCCATCCATTCATCTTAAAAAATACTCATATTTAATACCGCTGCAATCACGATAAACAAGATAACAAAAATTCTGGTCAGTTTTACTAACATACCTTCCATGGAACGGCCTTTGTTCTTGCCCCAATATGTGTCTGCTGCACCTGCGATTGCTCCAAGTCCTGCGGATTTACTTTCCTGCATTAAGATGATAACTGTCAATGCCACACTGATTATAATAAAAACTACAGTCAAAATTGTTTTTACAACTGCCACGATCGTTCCCTCCTAGGCTACAAACTCACAACTTTAATCATTGTAACATAGACGTTTCCTTTTTTCAACCCATTTTTTCAGCTTTCTGCTTTTCAGTGATTTCTTCCGGCACAAACACCGCATCCTCTGCCAGTTCCTCCTCAATGCGTAAAAGCTGGTTATACTTGCTGGTGCGCTCTGCGCGGCACGGTGCTCCCGTCTTGATCTGTCCGGCATTGACCGCCACTGCAAGGTCTGCGATAAATGCATCCTCCGTCTCCCCGGAGCGATGGGAAATGACCGTATGATATCCGGCTGACTTCGCCATCTCAATCGCATTTAACGACTCCGTCACGGTTCCGATCTGGTTTACTTTGACAAGGACTGCATTTGCAGCACCAAGTTTAATTCCGCACTGGATACGTTTGGGATTGGTCACAAACAGATCATCTCCGACAAGCTGTACTTTATCACCAAGTCTCTTTGTCAGTTTCTGCCATCCTTCCCAGTCATCTTCGAACAATCCGTCCTCGATAGAAACGATCGGGAACTGCTGCACGAGTTCCTCATACATGGCGATCATCTCTTCAGAACTTCTTGCGATCTCCTGTTCTTCCCCATTTCCCTTTGACTCTCCCGGAAATACATAGACGCCGCGCGCCTCGTCATACAGTTCACTCGCCGCCGCATCCATCGCATAAACGATATCCTCCCCGACACGGTAACCTGCCTTTTCCACCGCTTTTGAGAGATAAGAAAACGCTTCTCCCGTATTCTTAAAATCCGGTGCAAAACCGCCCTCATCCCCGACTGCTGTACTCATACCGTTTTCGTTTAAGATCTGGCGCAGAAAATGATATACTTCTGCACCCATTTTAAGAGCCTGTGAGAAACCGCGTGCTCCGACCGGCATGATCATAAATTCCTGAAAATCAAGCGTATTTTTTGCGTGGACACCGCCGTTGATCACGTTCATCATCGGAACCGGGAGCGTTTTGGCATTGGTTCCGCCAAGATAGCGGTATAATGGCATATCCAGTGCCTTTGCAGCCGTCTTTGCACAGGCAAGCGATACCCCGAGGATCGCATTTGCCCCAAGGTTTCCCTTATTATCGGTTCCGTCAAGTTCCACCATTGCGCGGTCTAATTTTGCCTGCTCTAACACATTCATCCCAAGCAGCATTTCCCGGATTTTTGTGTTTACATGATCCACGGTCTTCTGCACACCAAGGCCGAAATAATCTTTATCACCATCACGCAGTTCGATTGCCTCAAATCTTCCCGTACTTGCACCGGAAGGAACAGACTCTCTCGCCGTGATCTTTTTGCCGGTTGTCTCTGTCTCGGCAGTCACCTCGACCTCCACCGTCGGATTTCCTCTTGAATCCAATATCTGTCTTGCATGCACATCTGTGATCTTAATTTTTAATGACATAAAAAAATTCCCCTTTCACACAATCTTTTTCCGTAGTATGTGTAATCGGGGAATCATTTATAACTTTTTTACGGTAAAATAAATTTTTGCAGCGTCGTATATAAAAGTTTCGGATCGATCGGTTTTGCAAGGTGTTCATTCATCCCTGCTTCTTTCGTCTGTCTTCTGTCCTCATCTCCTGCGTTTGCTGTCATTGCAATGATTGGAAGTTCTTTGACATCTGCTCTGTCTAAAGCACGGATCTGTCTTGCTGCCTCAATTCCGTCTAAAACCGGCATGCGAATATCCATCAATATTGCATCAAAATAGTATTCCGGGGCATCTGTCACAAGTTCCACCGCTTTCTTGCCATTTTCCGCTGTGACAACCTCAAACTGTTTCTTTTCCAAAAGTCCCTTTGCAACGATAACATTAAGCGGATGATCCTCAACAAGCAGAATCCGCTTTCCCTCAAAACTGATATTCTCTGTTCTTTCCTTCCGCGCCTTTTTCCGGCGGTCAAAATCAAGTTTTGCGGTCACGGTAAACACGGTTCCTTTTCCTTCCGCACTCTCTACCGTAATGTCACCATCCATCATCCTTGCATAATTGCGCGCAATGGACAGTCCCAGACCGCTCCCTCCATAAACACGGGTATTTTCTTCATGCTCCTGTGTAAAAATTTCAAATACTTTTGGCAGAAAATCTTTTGCGATACCAATTCCATTATCGGAAACGACTGCGGTCAGCTGTACTCTTCCATCCGTTTCCTGCTCTGCAACAGAGACGTTGACATTTCCACCTTTGGGGGTGAATTTCACCGCATTGTTGATCAGATTTACCATGATCTGTTCTAACCTTGTGGAATCCCCAATATACACTTCCGAGATTTTCTTTCTTCTTTCAAAAGAATAGCCGACACCTGCCATGACTGCCTGTGCCTTCGCTAACATATTGACATTATCCCAGAACTTATCTCCCTCAAATGCCCGGATAGCAAGTTTCATGCTGCCACTCTCGATTCGCGACATATCAAGAATATCATTTAGCAGTGCTAAAAGATATTGGGATGCTGAATCCAGTTTTTCCGTATAATCAAGCACCTGCTCCCTGTCATCAAGCGATGAGCGTATCATGGAATTTAAACCGATGATCGCATTCATAGGTGTCCGTATCTCATGGCTCATTCCGGCTAAAAATTTCGTTTTTGCCTCATTGGCTGCCTCTGCCATCTTCAGTGCTTTCTCCAGCTGCTCCTGTTTTTCTTTTTCTTCTTTCACAATGTCCTCAACATCGGAAAGCATTAAAAGCAGTGTACCTGTCTGTTGATTTAAATACATACAGCGGATCTGTTTCTGACGGTACTTTCCATTTTTCGAACGCAGCGGAACCTCTACGATATACACATCCTGTGATTTTAAATGTTCACGGATATTCGACAATTCCATAGCTTCTGACAACCGCTTCTTTTCTTCCGGCGTTTCCACGCGGTCGGCCAGACATTGCAGCTCACCTTCATATTGATTCTGTTCAGCCTGTGAATCAAGCGCATACTGACCGCCAGTATGCAGGTGATGCCCGCCTGCATCAGATACATCTGGATGGGACGCACCAGAAAACAGAATGCAAGTCCCACCAGAAGATAATATGCTGTTGTGCTTTCCCGTCCGCCAAATATAATATGATTCATGGCAAAAAAGGAACCTGTTGCAAAGTACTCGACCGCGATCAAAACAGACAAACGGATACCTGAATCTCTTTTCGAATAAAAGGAAACAAACAGTAAAATCAGAAACAATGCTGCATATAAAATACACATATGTTCATGGTAATATTCTGCCTGTTTTCTCCATAATATGTAAAATGCCAGCATAAATGACAGGCACACCATGGAACTGTTTAAGACACAGAGCACGACTCTGTTCTCATGATCCACCTGCTGCCTGCATTCTGCCAGCACATCCGCTTTCAAAAATTTTTTCAGTTTTTCTTTCCAGTCTTCCCAAAACTTCATCATTCTGTCCCGATTCCTTTGGTCTTTAAGAAATCTACCCAGATGTTGTATTTCGACCCGTACAGATGCAGATTGTCAAACGTAAGCTCCTGTTTTAATCCACCCTGATCATCGCACACCACTTCATTGACATCAATATAAAACACACGAACACCATCCGCAAGCTGCTGTATGCGCTGATTTCTCGCATCAATGCCCGGATTATTAAAAATCGGATCTGAATCAGATTTTTTCTGGGTCACATGCATGATCGCCTGCACATAAATGACCGCATCCGGCTGCAGTGTTTTGAATTTCTCCACTGCATTCTGATACTCATTCATAAACCCGTCCAGTGTTCCACGTCCCATCTCATTGATACCGATCTGAAAATACACCTTTTTATACTGCTTTGCCTTCAAGGCTTCCTCTAATGTCACCTTTTTCCCGTTGACCTCACAGAATGCATCTTTCCACAGATCATAAATATTCATACCAACAGTTGCGAAAAAATCGGAATGATCCAGTCCACCATAATCATGCAGACCTACCGTTCTCGAATCTCCAATAAAAACTGCATCATCAAAATAACTGTCATCCACCTGTATAAATTTCTTTGGTTTTGCAGCCGCCGTTTCTGTATCCTGCATTACTGTTTCCGTCTGCCCTGCCACGTTTTCCTCATCCGTCATTTCTGTACTTGCAATGACACTTTCCTGGTTCTGTGGTTTTGTTCCATCCGGCAACAGATCCGGCAACTCTTTACTCCAAGGATAAATTTTATCATGAATTCCGTCTAACACCAATACAAAATACGGAGTTTTTTTTACATCGATGGAATAATTTTTATAGATCCCGTCTTTTTTTAAATATCCGATCAGGGAAAGTACCCCCCAGCCAATGATCAAAAAGACAGCAACCCTGCATTTCATTATTTTTTTCACGCTTATTCACCAGTCCTAAAAATTAAAGTACAAAAACGGGTTATTCGTAGAAACTGCCATATAATAAAGACTTAATCCTAACACCACGATCACCGCCAGACTCCCCAGCCATTTTTTTTCAAATACCTTATATAAAGCTGTCGGGTATGGAGTTGAAAAAACAATCCCCATCAGAAACAGTGGACCGTAATCTTTCAGATACTGCAAAAAATCCATCTGTCTGACCGTTTCTCCCACACCGAAAAATGGAAACATTCTTGCATAATAGACACCAAGCTGTCCTACATCCGCAATCGCAAATGCCATCCAGGTAAGCGGTACTACAAGCACCAGATATACATGGGAAAGTATTTTGCTTTTTTTCAGAAACTGCAGTAAAAATGCTTTTTCCAAAGCAAGCAGTAAGAGCAGTGATGCTCCCCAGATCAGAAAATGTCCCTCTGCCCCATGCCAGACGGCAGTCAGACTCCATACCACAAATAAATTAAATATCGTACGCGCTTTTCCCTTCCTGTTGCCGCCAAGCGGAATATAGACATATTCCCGGAACCAGCGTCCAAGCGTAATATGCCATCTTCTCCAGAATTCGGATACCGATCTTGAAATATAGGGATGTTTAAAGTTTTTCGGAAATTCAAATCCAAGCATCCGTCCCAGTCCCAATGCCATCAGAGAATAACCGGAAAAATCAAAATAAAGTTCGATCGAATATGCAAACGCTCCCATCCATGCCAACGGTGTTGAAATACTTTCAAAGCCGATTGCCTGGATGTTATTCCACAAAAGTCCAATACGGTCTGCAACGATCACCTTTGCACCAAGTCCCAGTATCAGTATTTTTAATCCGGATTCAAACTGTTCGAAAGTAACGGTTCTGCTGCATAAAGCCATACGGACCTCCGAATAGTTGATGATCGGTCCGGCAATCAGCTGTGGAAACATCGTCACATACGTTCCAAGCCGGATAAACGATTTTTCCACCGGCACCCTTCCCCGGTAAACATCGATGATATAGGCTGCAATCTGGAACGTATAAAAACTAATACCGAGCGGCAGCTTATCCATGAAACCGCTATACTTAAAAAGGAATAAAACACCAAAGTCGTAACACAGCGCCACGATCAGCAAAATCAGCTGTTTTTTCCCTCTTCCCTCATAAGTATCCCGGTACATCAGCCTGCCAAAAACATAGTTGATCACCACAGAAGCAAGTAAAAGCACTACATATTCTGCCTCACCTGCCGTATAAAATAAAATACTGCCCGCAAATAACACCGCATTTTTCCATTTCTGCGGTGTCACATAATATATCAGTAAAAAAAACGGCAAAAACCGGAATAAAAATTCAAAACTGCTAAATACCATCTTATCAGCTCTTTCTAATCCACATTATTTTTCAACACCGATTATTATAGCCAAAAAAATTCCTTATAACCACCTGTTAAGCAAAGTTAGTAAATTTGTAAATTTTTTGTGATTTTTGTTACATCTTGGAAATATTTTTCAATCTCCCCGACAAAGTACAAAGACCCAAATGCGATCGTTTTGTGTGCCACATCCAGCCGTCCCGGCATCAGTTCGTCAAAAGAGTGTAAAAGTCCGGCATCGCAGATTCCCTTTGCCCGGATCTTCTCCGACAGCTCCTGTGCCGCCAGTGCCCTCTCTGACTCTACCGTCACCGTCTTAAAATCCAGTGCAAGCGGCAGTAATTCCTCGATCATTTCCTCATAGTTTTTATCTGCCATAACTCCCATGACAAAATGAAACTTCTCTCCTGGGAACAAAGTACGAAGACTTTCCGCTAATGCCGCCACTCCGTTACCATTATGTGCACCATCCACCATAAAAAACGGTTCCCGGCTTAGGATCTCCATCCGTCCTTCCCATCTTGTCTTTTTGATTCCTTCTCTGATATAGTATTCTGCCTTTTCATCTGAAATTCCTCTGTCTTTCAGAAAAATTTCTGCGGCAAGGATCGCAGCAGCCGCATTTTCATACTGGTGGACACCAAGCATTGCCATCTCAAGATTTTTGTATTTCTGATAGGAAAAATACTGTCTGCCATTTTCATAGCGGCATTCGGTCACGTCATGCATATCCGCAATCTTTATCTCAGTAACTGCTTCTTTTTCCGCTGTTTCCAGCAAAACATCCATTGCATCTTTTTTCTGGCTCTCTAATACCAGTTTTGTACCCTTTTTGATAATTCCCGCCTTCTCCGCCGCAATTTTATCTAATGTATCACCTAAAACCGCCATATGGTCATACCCAATTTTCGTGACCACCGTAACCTCCGGCACGCCGATTGCATTGGTTGAATCTAATCTTCCCCCAAGCCCGGTCTCTATCACGACAGCCTGACACTGTCTGTCCCTGTAATAGAGCAGTGCCATTGCCAGACAATAATCAAACATCGTCGGTACTGTCCCAAAGTCCTCCTCAAGCAACATGTTTCCAAGTTTTGTCACTTCTTCACGGGATATCATCTGTCCGTCCACACAGATCCGCTCCCTGAAATCAACCAGGTGCGGTGAGGTAAACATTCCGGTACGAATCCCTGCTTCCTTTAAAATTGAGCACAAAAAAGCAGAGACGGAACCTTTTCCGTTCGTCCCCGCTATATGGATCACACTCATATTCTGCTGTGGTCTGCCTAACTTTTCCAGCATCAGCGCTGATACCTCTGCCCCCGGACGATTTCCAAACCGTCTCTGATGTTCGATCTGATCTAATACTTCCTCATATGTCAGTTCTTTCATATACTGTCCTTTCCCTGACGGATGCTGCAGTCCTCATACGCCGGCAGATCGGTAACTGACACTTATTCCGCCGTATTAAACTGCGATAATAACACCGCCGTCATTTGCATACATTGTGCTGACGCCCGCTGTATCCGTAACAATGATTTTTTTGAACTTTGCTATCTTTTCAATTTTTTCCTTTACTGCTTTTGCTCTCTCCGGACAATTACAGTGTGAAATTGCAAGCACCCTGTTCTCACAGTTTTTTGTCTTTGCAATCACATCCTGAATCATCTTATCCAGCGCTTTGTTCATGCCACGCGCCTGACCAAGCTGACAGATCGATCCTTCCTCTGTAGAACCCATTACCGGCTTGATATTTAATGTATTTGCAATAAATGCCTTAAGATTAGTCAGACGTCCGTTTTTTCGCAGAGTCTCTAATGTTTCAAGTACAAAAAATGTATTCATGGAACTGATATATTTCTCTGTTGCCGCAACAACTTCCTCAAAACTCATACCGGCCTCTTCACACTCCTGCACTTTCATACCGATCAGTGTCTCACCGACGGAAGCGGAACGGGAATTGAATACATAAATCTTCTTCTCGCCCGGATGTTCCTCCTCAAATAAATTTTTTCCAAGTTCGGCACTGTTATAAGATCCGGAAAGCTTGCCGGATAAAGTTACCACATATACATGATCGGCATCCCCTTCATAGGACTTCATATATTCATCCGGAGACGGGCATGCAGACTTTGGTCCGGTAACACTTTCCTTTACCCTGCGAAGAAAATCCTTCTGGTCAAATGTCTCGTCATCGCGGATATAGCATCCATCTACCTCTAACTCTAACGATACATTCTGATAATGTCCATCCTTTTTTAAATCTTCCGGCAGTTCTCCACAACTGTCAATCACGATCTTGTACATATCTTATAACCTCCATAGTCCGACAATTTGTTATTCAAAAACTATTTATATGTTATTTTTTTCCATTACATGTAGTATTAATTACTACATAACATTAGCACAAAAACTTTGTTTTGTATAGAGGTTTCTATTATATTTTATATATTTTTTATCTGATATCTTTTCTACGAAAATTTCAGGATCAGTACATTCTGATCTCTGTCCTCAATATACGATAATCCTGTAATTCCCTCACAATAATCGCGGATATGCTGTTCATCGATCAGATATGCTTTTGCCTGATCATATAAAGATATATCCGAAAAACGAATCTCCTCCGTGACAGCTCCATTACGATAAGCAGCGCCATAAATCTGTCCGATCACTTCCGGCTCCCACTCGGTGATATATTTTCCTTCTCTTACATAATAATTATCTGCCGTTGCCGTACATTCCGGCAAAAGCAGTGTACCGTCCGCCTGATGCGTTTTGCTGATCTCAGCCGTAGTCACCCCGAAATAATTATAATTGATAAAAGTCCCCATACCGCTCGCACCATTGTTATAGGAAGAATTTCCCCATGTCGTATCCATAAAATAATATGCACCGTCAAGCTGCACAAGATTCCATGCGTGCGTATCCCCCTCCGCCGTTCCTGTCACCACAACAGCCGGAATCCCCAGAAGTGTCAGCAGATACTGCGTGGCGTTGGCATATCCCTGACAGACTGTTTTCTTATTTAAAAAGACACTGATGATATTCTGATTTTGTTCCGTCCCCATTTGATATTCAACGTTTCCCGCCAGATATTCAAACACATATTTTGCCTTTTCATAATCTCCCCAGGATGGATCCACATTTTTTAATATGGAATCCACCACTGCGTCGATCCGCCTCTGATAGGAATCACGCTCTGTGCGCTCCATCGTATAACTTGGGGAAAAATCGATGCTGACAATCTTTTTTCCCATGGTATACTGTGTGTAGTTATAACCGGATACCCAGAAAATGACCCCATGATCTGCTATCACAGAACGATATGCCTTCTCTAAAACTTTTTCATCACAGGTACTTACTTTTACCTTTGAATCATGTGCCAGAATGATCCGGTACACTTCGTCATAGACAGTCTTCTGCTCCGCCGTCAGCGTTTCATAAGCATATCCATGCGGCACTTCGGTATCCGCTGTTTCATTTTCCGTGCTTATCTCTGTACTCTTTACCGTCTGTTCCTCTGCCGTACCGGAATATGTTTCTGCTTTCGCATTTTTCTGTTCTACACTGATCTGGTTTGTGATTTTTTCCGGAAACACACCTGTATCCTTAAGCACTCCGGAATATTGAACCACTCCGCCCGCTATCACTGCAAGAATTATAAACTTAAGCAGTGTATGCCTTTTTCTTCTTTTCAAAATTCCTCCTTAAAGTAAAAAATATGCCGTTACAAGCTCTGTCAGTGCCTCCTGATCTGCTGCCCCCATCAATTCTCTTGCTGAATGCATTGCCAGAAGCGGAATACCAATATCCACTGTTTTTACCGGCAGCAGCGCAGATGCGATAGAGCCAAGTGTTCCGCCGCCTGCCATATCGGAACGGTTTACAAATTTCTGATACGGGATCTTCTTTAGATCACAGATCTGCTGGATGATTGCAATCGCCTCACAGTCTGTTGCGTAGGACTGGGAACATGCCTCCTTGATACAGAAGCCGCTTCCGAGCACCGGTTTATTTGTGATGTCCATTTTGCCTGCCTGATTCGGATGCAGTCCATGTGCAACGTCTACCGATAACAGCATACTCTGATACAGCAGCTCCTGCGCACTCTCCTTCGCACCGCATTCCGCTAAAATGCGAAGCAGCATGTCGTGAAGTAAGATAGAACCTGCTCCCTGTTTGCTGCGGCTTCCGATCTCCTCATGGTCAAATAAGGCGATTAGATTGATACCGTCTTTTCTTTCCGCATCTAAAATACCAGACACTAAAGCTGCACAGGATGTCAGGTTATCCAGTCTCGGAGAGGATATAAAGTCATCTGCTACCCCAACATACTCCGGCTGCTCCTTGCAGTACACCGACAGTTCAAAGTCTAAAATATCCTCTTTTGCAACAGACAGTTCCTTTGCAAGAAAACTTAAGAAATAATCGGCATTCTTCTCTTCTTCTGCAAGCAGCCCTGCAACCGGGATCATATCGATCTGCTTATTTAACTCCACGCCCTTATTCACTTCGCGGTTCATATGGATCGCAAGATTCGGGATTGTCAGCAGATTCTTTTCGGATGCAAAATATTTCATTTCCGGTACAAACGGATCATTGCCCCTCACTGCCACACGTCCTGCCACACCAAGCGGTCTGTCTAACCAGGTATTTAAGATTGCACCTCCATATACCTCGATGTTGACCTGTGCATAGCGGTTTGTCACGACATCACAGGACGGCTTAATGCGCAGACACGGAAAATCCGTATGTGCCGCTGCAATGCGCACTGCAGGTTTTTCCTCTTTTTTCATCTCATCTTCCGGAATCGTAAATGCGAACAATGTGGTATCGTGGTGATCCACATAATAACGTCCACCCGCTTTTAGATTCCATTCTTTTTCATAAGCTATCTTTTCAAATCCGGCATCCTCTAAACGTTTTTCACACGATTTTACCACATGTGCCGGAGATACTCCCTCTTTTAATAAATCAAATAAAACTGTTTGTTCGTTCATTGTATTTCCTCTTTTCTGTCATACTGATTAAAACCACTCCTATTCTACTATAAAATCAGAAAGATTACATCCTTTATTTTGTTTCCGGGTGTTTTATGGTACAATGGGGATGTGATGTTGGAGTTTAAAGGTGGATCATGTTACCTGCAGAAATTAAAATCCACCTTTAAACTCCAGCACCACACCATCAGCTTATGAAAGAGGTATACCGCATGTTAGCGCTCAATATCCCGGAACTTAAAAATTTTATGAATCAGCTTTTATGCTCTGATACATTCGATCATTTCTTATTAAAAGAAGCCACGATCCAGAAAGATGCTGTGTGGAATTTTGACGGAACGGTCACACCGGACTTTTATTCCAGTGAAGAATTAGAAGAACAGGGGTTATCCGGCCTTGCGTTTCTGCCCTACGGCAGAGTGCGCCAGCACTGCTTTGATCTGATCAAGGGAAAACGGACACCTGCTTATTTTAAGTTTGTTTTTCTGCTCTCACCGGACAATTTATCCCGCACGCTTGCCAGTATGCAGACGCCTTTTACACCACAGGATGTGACCGGCATGTTTTTGAATCTGAAGTTCCAGAATGGAAACCTTATGCTCACGACCGGTGTATCCTATCGTATCTTTTCCACCGATAAATCCTTAGAGCACGAATGGGACAGACTGGTTGAGATTTTTCTCAAAAACCACAATATTGTTATTGAGAAATTAGGTTAAAAAATATCCGTTTTTTTCCTTTACTTTTCAAAACTGTTATGATATGCTCTAACTAGCTGTAAATACAGCTAGTAATATTTTTTGGAGGTACTTTTCAATGAACAAAGGTACAGTAAAATGGTTTAACAACCAAAAAGGATACGGATTCATCTCTGACGAGCAGGGCAATGATGTATTCGTACACTACTCAGGTCTGAACATGGATGGTTTCAAATCCCTGGAAGAAGGCGCTACTGTAGAATTCGAAGTAGTAGAAGGCGCTAAAGGACCTCAGGCAACCAACGTTACAGTAGTAAAATAATTACTACCAGCACAATCAGTAGTTTCACATGTACCTTTTTCTTTTTAAATAGAACCAGTTTTTATTTGTTAGATTAAGATATTGTAAACAATGGATTTAAAAAAGAGTGTCGGCTTTCCGGCACTCTTTTTTATGTTGTATTGAAGCAGAGCATAAAAAGTCCACATAAACTGGTCTGCTCATTTTTCACTTAACTGGCATTTTAAAATAAACCAGTGTGCGTTTAAGATAGGCATAAACAAATGACTGTTAAAAATCGGTCATACGAAACAAATGAGGAGAAAAAAATATGAGCACAACATCTACAACAGCTGCAAAAGCAGAAAATTCAATCGGTCAGGTACAGTTTCTGACTATCACGGCACTTTTCATCGCACTGACCTATGTATTTACCGCATTCGTCAATGTCAGACTTCCGATCACCGCAAACGGCGGACTGATCCACCTTGGCAACGTTCCACTTTTCATCTGCGCGATTTTATTTGGCAAAAAAAGCGGTGCACTCGCCGGCGGCATTGGCATGGGACTTTTTGATCTGCTCTCCGGCTGGACTGCATGGGCACCTTTCACTTTTGTGATTGTAGCCATCATGGGTTATGTAGTCGGCGCAATTACAGAAAAGCATCACGGTCTTGTCTTTGACGCACTTGCAATCGTTGCTGCCTGCGTGATCAAAGTAGTCGGCTACTATATCGCAGAAGGAATTATTTATGGGAACTGGATCGCACCGTTTACTTCCATTCCTGGAAATCTGGTACAGATCGGTGTTGCAGCCGTTGTGGTTCTGATCGTTATCGAGCCGCTTCGCAAAGCAGCAAACAAAATCATTTTTAAATAATTTATTTTTCAGAAAAGAGGATTCGTGTGAAAAATAAGATTTTTCACACGCAAGATTTGTGCTTGCGCACAAACTTGAGATGCAAATGAAAACGTTGTTTTCATTGAAAAACGGATAAGAATGGAGATTATTATGTACAAGATCATGACTCCCGGACCGACACAGGTGCCGGAAACAGTAAGGCGTGCGCGCAGTTTTGCCTGCACAAATCCTGATCTGGATGAAGAATTTTATGATTTTTACAAAGAGACCTGCGAGCTGATCAGCAGCCTTCTTGGCACGAAAAATGAGACGCTGATCTTAGACGGGGAAGGAATTTTAGGACTGGAAGCTGCCTGCGCTTCCCTGACAGAGCCGGGCGATAAAGTACTTGTCATCGATAACGGTATCTACGGTAAAGGATTTGCCGACTTTGCCAGCATGTACGGCGGCATCCCGGAACTTTACCATGCCGATTACGAGAACACTTTGGATGTGGACGCACTCGCGGAATACTTAAAAGATCATCACGACTACGCTTATGCCACCGTTGTCCACTGTGACACACCGAGCGGGATGTTAAATGATATCAGCAGAATCTGTCCGCTGCTCAAACAGTATGGCATTTTAACGGTCGTTGACTCTGTTTCCGGTATGTTTGGCGAGAGAGTCTGCGTCGATGACTTTCAGATCGATCTTCTCTGCGGCGGTTCCCAGAAAGCAGTCTCTGCACCTCCTGGTCTTACTTTTGTTGTGGTGAGTGATGATGCAAAAGAAAAAATGAAAAACCGCAAAACCCCGATTGCATCTTTCTATGCAAATCTGATGGCTTTCGACGGTTACTATGAGAAGAAATGGTTTCCTTACACCATGCCGATCAGCGATATCTACGGTCTGCGCGCTGCATTTAACCTGATCGCCGGCGATAAAACCCTGTATGAGCGTCATGCAAGGATCGGTTCCGCCACCAGGGCAGCCGTCAAAGAAGCAGGATTAAAACTTCATCTGCAGAGCGGTTACTCAAACACCGTAACGGTTTTTGATATCCCGGAATGTACCGATGCAAAATCCATCTTAGATGAGATGCGCACAAAATATAACATTATGCTTGCCGGCTCCTTTGATGAATTGTCCGGAAAAGTGATCCGTATCGGACACATGGGCGAAAATGCAAGATTAGAACATATGGTTCCTGCTTTAGAAGCACTCTCCGCTACCCTGACCGATCTTGGGGTAACGCTTCAGGGAAATCTTGCGGATCTGTTTTTGAAACATTACAGGGAGTTTCAGGACTGATCTGTTTAAACCGGCTCACTCCATAGCACCTGGATTCCCTTTGCACCGGCAGTTTCTTTAAATCGACTTTCTCATCATCCGGGGTCTGAATCAAACCCCGGTAATATTGGATTGTGTATCATCTTTCTTCTCTTCCAGCCGCTCCCTGATCTGCTGCATCCTGCCGTCTAACTGTGAGATCAGCTCCGCACAGAAGCAGAGATCCTGTGAAATGACCTGTGCATTGTCTATATCTTTTTTGTATTTTAACTTGTGCTCCAGGCTCGCCCAGAAATCCATTGCAATGGTACGGAACTGCACTTCCACGCGCATCATCTTTTTCTCGTTGGTCAGAAAAATCGGCACTTCAAGAATCAAATGGAGGCTGCGGTAGCCATTCGGCTTCGGATGGCTGATGTAATCTTTTTTCTTGATGAGTTTGATGTCATCCTGCTTTTCCAGATAATCCGCTAATGTATAAATATCATCCGGAAAAGAGCAGATAACGCGGACACCTGCGATATCATTTAAATTTTTTTCAATGTTGTCCACCGAAAACGGGATCTCCTGACGCTTCATTTTCTTCATGATACTGTCCGGTTCCTTGATCCTGCATTTTATCGACTCGATCGGGTTTCTGCTGTTCTGGACCGACAGCTCTGTATTTAATACATCCAGCTTTGTCTTTACCTCTAACATCGCACATTCGTACTGCATCATCAGACAGCGAAACTTCTGTAACTCCTCAATGTCCCCAAAAACATGATCCAGTTCCTTGACTGTTTCAATATCCATGTACTCCATTTGACTTTCTCCTTAGAAACATTATTTTGTAACGGCTTCTCCTGACCGGTTACCTTCTAATTACTATTTTACCATACTTTTACCAAAAATTTATTTAAACTTCTGTGAAGATTTCATACAATAGAATGCACACTCTGCGAACATTCTATTGTCATGAATAATAGAAAGTGCGTTTTTTACATCAAAGGTGCAAACAACCGCAGAAGGCACTGGGTTCCACGCAAAACAGCGGATCGCCCGCTCTTATATTTTTCTGTCACTTCCGTACTCTCGGCAAAAATATGTTCAAAATCCTTCCGCATTTCCTTCACCGCATCACAGTTGTACAAAAAAGCCCCATTTTCAAAATGAAGATACAAACTGCGATAATCCATATTGATCGTGCCACAGGTTGCCGCTTCCCCGTCGCAGACACACTGTTTTGCATGAATAAATCCAGGTGTGTATTCATAAATACGCACCCCCTGTCGCACCAGTCCTGCATAATAAGAACGTGTCACTTTGTAGATCAGTTTTTTATCCGGGATTCCCGGTGTGACGATCCGCACATCCACCCCGCGTTTTGCTGCAAGTCCCAGTGCCCGGTTCATCTCATCTGTGATGATCAGATACGGGGTTGTGAAATAAATCTCCTTTTTTGCATGTGCAATGAGATTCATATAAACACTCTCTCCGACGTGCTCGTCATCTAACGGACTGTCCGCATACGGCTGGATAAAACCATCCTGTTTCGCCTGATAATCTGTCTCTGGCAGATACTTCTGATAATCCTGATCTGTTTTTTTCACGGCATTCCACATTTCAAGAAACATGACAGTAAGGCTTTTTACCGCATCCCCCTCTAAGCGGATACCGGTATCCTTCCAGTGTCCGTACGGGTGGGTAATGTTAAAATACTCATTTGCAAGGTTATATCCCCCTGTAAATCCCACCTTTCCATCGATAACCGTGATCTTTCTGTGATCCCGGTTATTCATAAATACGGACAATACCGGAATAATCGGATTGAATACACGGCATGCAATGTCATTTTCTTCCATGCGTTTACGGAAATCATGATTGATAAAACCGATACTTCCGACATCATCATAAAAAATACGTACCTCCACACCATGTGCAGTTCTGTCTTTCAAAACGTTTAAAATCCGCTCAAACGATTCCGCCTGCTCGATTGCATGGTACTCCATAAAAATAAAATGTTCTGCTTTTTTCAGTTCTGCAAGCTGTGCCTCCAGCCCCTGTGACGCATCCGCATAAAATGCTACATCCGTGTTATGATATACCGGATAATGCCCGTATTTCCAGATATAACCCGACTGATTTGCAATCGACAAATCTTTTTCCTGCAGTTCTTTTATGACCTCATCATCACCGTTTAAAAAAGAAAAAAGTTCCTCATCGATCAATTCATAACGTTTTTTCATGCTCCTCGTCAGATTCGAACGCCCGAATAATAGAAACACACACAATCCAAAAATCGGAAAAGCTGCAATCAGAAGCATCCATGGCACTTTAAATGCCATATTTCCATGCGTTCCGTATATTGCAAAGACAACTGAGACTGCGATCAGCGTGGAAAAAAGGGAAATTGCCGCTGAATAACGGTTCAGCCATAAGAAAAGGTTGATGATCCATATCACCTGAAGCAAGACACTGATTCCGACAAAGACAAGTCTTCCTATGCTGTTTTTTACTGATGTTTTCTGTTCTGTTCTCATAATATTGAAAAATACCGCACAATTGCTCATGCGGTACTCTTTTCTCCATTTCCAATTTATTTTTTAATTACGTCCACCTATTTTATCTTTTACATTTGCGTTTACTTTTCCGAGGTAACCTACCAGCTCATCTGATACTGTCACAATCCGCTCTGTCGCCTGATTGCACTGGTCAACGATCTGCTGGAATTCTTCCATATTCTCGGTCGTTACTTTGGCGCTGTCAGCATTCTGCTCCGCAAACTCTGTCAGAGATGTGATTCCACTCTCGATCACAGTCTTATGATCATCTAACGCACTTACTTCTTCACTGATTCCATCTACCGCATCGCTTGTATTCTTGATTTCCTCATTCAGTGAACGGAAAATCTCTTCTGTATCATGAATCTTTTCATTCTGTTTTACAAACGCTTCTGATACCTTCTGCGTGATCTCTACACTGATATTTGAATTGTCAATCAATGTATTGACAATCTGGTTGATCTGCTCTGTTGATTCTCTTGACTGATCTGCTAACGTACGGATCTCTTCCGCAACAACTGCAAATCCTCTTCCATGTTCCCCTGCTCTTGCAGCCTCAATGCTTGCATTCAATGCAAGAAGGTTTGTCTGATTAGAAATTCCGGCTATGATCTCTGTTGCCGTACGGATCTCCTGCGCTGACTGGTTGGTCAGATCTGTCTGCTGTCTTACATTTTCAATCGCAATGCCGCTCTCTTTGCTGATATTTACAAGTTCCTCCATGATTGCTTCTGCTGCTTTGTTGCTCTCTTTCATATGCTCTGCACTCTGTGCTAACATCGAAACATTTTCAGCAATTTCATCAATCGTTCTGCTGATAGCGTCGATCTTCTCTTTCATATCAACGGTATGATCTGCCTGGGATATTGTATTATCGGTAATGGTGGTAACTGCCTGCTCGGTCTGATCCAGAGAAGTTGTCATACTCTTAAAGATATGTTTGAAATCCTCCGAAACCTCACCAAGCTCCTTCGTCGCCTTTTTAATGCCAAGTACAACCTGTGAAAATGAAGTAATCGACTCCTGAAATGTACGCACAAGCTGTCCGATCTCACCATCTTTCTCCGCAAGTTTATTTGCCTTCTCTGCAACACCACCGGAACCTCCTGCCTCTGTGCCTTCGCCCATAAGCTGTCTGAAAACATCCAAAAGTGTCCTGATTAATGCAAACACTAACCCGAAAATGATTACTGTTGCAGCACAGATCAGTATCATCGCAACCATTGTGCCGATCACTCCATTTTTCAACAGCTCAAGTACAACAATCTGCCATACTGCCATAATCAGGAAAAACACACCAAAAATGCTTAGCAGTTTTTTCCATGCCATCTTTTTATCATCGCCCATTTTTTTATCCTCCATCTGTTTTTATTACCTAAGACTGTCCCTCAGCAGGCGGCGCAGTCTGCATTGATTTCTGCATAACCTTATTCTCATACATTGCATGATCTGCTTCACGGAATACGGATGCAAAAGAATCTATGCAGTCCGGCTCATAAAATGCGATTCCCCGCGCAATCTGTATTTTCTGTTCATACTTTGTATTGTTTTTATTGAAAACCACAATGCCATCATCAAAATTTCTCAGCAACTCATCACATATTGCCTTTTCGGCCTGTTCGATGATGATCACAAATTCGTCTCCTCCGATGCGGTATACGATATGGTCTTTAAATCCCTTTTGTATCAGTCTGCTTGCATCCCTGATCAGCATGTCACCGAATTCATGTCCAAAATTGTCATTGATCTTTTTAAGGTTATTGATATCCATGACTACAACTGCATATTTGATCTTCTCATCAGCCGCACGTTTATCTAACTTATCCACATACTCTTTATATGCAGCTTTATTGGCAACGCCTGTCAGGGCATCCGTATACGCCTGCTCATTCACATAGTCAATGTAATGCCGCAGGTGATTTACCATCTGTTGCACGCTGTCTGCAAGTACACCAACCTCATCTTTGGATTCACAGTCGATATTGACCTCAAGATCACCACCGGCAACCTTCTGTGCAGCTTCCGTAAGTTCTTTGAGCGGACGCGTCATTTCCCTGGTAACATGGATTGTGATCAAAACCGATATAAACATGATAGACAGCGTTGAAATCAAAAACAATCGGATAATACGGTTACTCGACGCATTGATCTCCTTTGCCGGTGCGGTGACAACAAAAAACATACCGTTTTCTAACTGTCTGGCGGTCATTTTCTTCTTTATGCCATCCAGATTATAACCGACAAGATTATCCTGTGTTCCTTTTTTGTACAGTAAATTTAAGACCTTTCTGATCTTTCCATGTGTATTTTCTTCATCAAGTCCTTCCGGATAATCACGGTGATAATAAATTACATAATCTGCTCCTGCAAGGAAAGCATAACCGCTCTCATAAATCTGTACAGAATCCACCTTTTCTTTCAGCAGTGCCATATCAATATCCATGCCCAGAACACCGATAAAGTCTTCATTCCTGTATATTGGCACCACATAAGAAATAATCCAGTCATTTTTATTCTTATTGTCATACGGCTCCATCCAGAACGCCTCTTCTTTTTCGAGTGCCTCATAATACCAGTCGACATGCTCCTTATCATCCTGTGCATATTTTGAAAAATCGACAAGGGAATCTTCAGTAACTTCGCCATTTTCATCCTTGTACCAGAAAAATCCTGTCTGGGGACCAGCAAGTTCCGGATTCACTCTCATATAGACTCCGCGTGATCCTTCTGTATTTTTCACAGTATGTAAGGCAACCTCCTGCACTTTCTTCACCAGCACATCGGTATTGTCTTTGTCCATCCCGTTTTTTCCAAGTTCGCTATACTGTTCTATTGTATAATCCTGAATCATATTCACGGACTGTTCAATACTTGTCAGCGTTGCATTGATCTCCTCTGCCTTATCCTCGCAAAACAGATTCATGAACTGTGCGGAATCCTCATTTACAAGTTTATGCGTATATAGAAAACCAACATATCCAAGTGCCAGCGCTGAAAGAAGTACACATCCTACCGTCAAAGCCAGAAATTTAGACTGTAAAGACCTCATCGGCAATCCTCTCTCTCTTCTTTCTGATATAGTTCTATTATATGCATTTTGTCATAAATTGTCAAAAATTATCACTCATTTTTTGTATGTTTTTTTGAACACTTTCGACAACATTTTCTTGATTTTTTTTCCGGGAAACCCTAAAATTATTTGTGGTATGTGACCATACCACAAATATTTTTGACACAATAGAGGTATAAATTTTATGGAATTTCAAAAATTAAATGCACCATCACTCAAAGAGTTATTTATATCCGAACTTGAAAATATGATCATTTCCGGCAGACTTCCGATTGGCACGAAACTCCCATCCGAACGTGAACTTGCCTCATCCATGCAGGTTTCACGTGCCGTCGTCAACTCCGGTATCGCCGAACTTGAAAAGAAGGGGTTTGTCGTGGTAAAACCACGGATCGGTACGTTCGTGGAAGATTACCGCAGAAATGGAACTATGGACACCTTAGTTTCCATTATGAAATATAATGGCGGTTCTTTAAGCAGTGATGAGATCCGTTCCATCCTCGAAGTGCGTATTCTTTTTATGAACCTTGCAGCCCGCCTTACGATTGAAAAAGCAAGTGACGCTGAAATCGAGGGACTTACCTTTTATCTGGACAAATTAAAAAATTCCTCCACCCCGGAGGATGCCGCTGCATCGATCTTTGAATTCAGCCACGAACTGAGTTTTATCAGTGGAAATATGCTTCTGCCGCTGTTTTTTACCTCTTTCCGCGACCTTGTTTGCAGCCTGTGGGTGCGCTATGCAATAAAATACAGCATCGAGGAATTATACCAGAGTGCCTTATCCATTTATAATTTCGTCCGTGCAAGGGACGTAGACGGTGCTCTCCATTACATAGAAACTTCCACCACAGAATGTATCAGCGGAAACCGCATGATCTACTGATCTTAGAAACACCTTCAAATAAACTTCATAAAAACAGCCGGACTTTGAGGCATTCTGACCGCTGCTTCATTATCTGACGATCACAGGTCACCTCAAAATACGGCTGTTCTTATTTTTCTTACATTTTATTTTGCAAACTGGCTGTTATACAGTTTTGCATAAAATCCATTTTTCTCTAACAGTTCCTCATGTTTTCCCTGTTCCACAATATTTCCATCCCGCATGACAAGAATGATATCTGCTTCTCGGATCGTGGAGAGACGATGTGCAACGATGAAACTGGTACGTCCTTTCATCATACGCGCAAATGCTTCCTGAATCTTGATCTCGGTTCTCGTATCAATCGAGGATGTCGCCTCATCTAAGATCAGCATCGGCGGCAGACACAGCATGACTCTCGTGATACAAAGGAGCTGTTTCTGTCCCTGCGAAAGACTTCCGCCATCCTCCGAGATCACGGTATCATATCCTTTTGGCAGACGCTTGATAAAGCTGTGAGCATGGGATGCTTTTGCCGCTGCGATGATCTCTTCCTCCGTGGCATCCGGTTTTCCCATCGTGATATTTTCACGGATCGTTCCACTCCTTAACCACGTTTCCTGCAATACCATACCATAATTGCTTCTGAGGCTCTTTCTGGTCATTTCATCGATCGGTGTTCCGCTGACACGGATCTCTCCACTGTTCACATCATAAAAACGCATCAGAAGATTGATGAGTGTCGTCTTACCGCAGCCCGTAGGCCCTACGATTGCCACGCGCTGTCCCGGCTGTACGGAAAGGTTGAAATCCTCGATCAGCTTCTGTTCCGGCGTATAAGAGAAATATACATGGGACAGTTCTACGCTTCCGTCCGCTTTCTCTAACACTTTCGCACTCTCTGCATCCGGCTTCTCGACCGGCTCCTCGATCAGTTCAAACACTCGGGCAGCACAGGCAAGTGCATTCTGCAGCTCGGTGATGACACCGGAGATCTCGTTAAACGGCTTCGTATACTGGTTCGCATAACTTAAAAGACTCGATAACTGTCCGACTGTAATGCTTCCTCTGATGGCAAGAAATGCACCGATGACACCGACTGTCGCATAGACAAGGCTGTTGATAAAACGTGTTGCCGGGTTCGTGATACTTGAAAAGAAGATCGCGCGCAGTGAATATTTCTGCAGTCTTCCGTTGATCTCGTCGAACTGCTCTAACGCCTCATCCTCATGTGAAAATGCCTGCACGACTTTCTGGTTTCCAACCATCTCTTCGATGAAAGCGGTCTGTTCGCCCCGTGTCTCAGACTGCAGTTTGAACATGGAAAATGTCTTTTTTGCAATAAAACTTGCAACAAACAATGATAACGGTGTGATGACCACGACCGCAACCGTGATATTCACACTGATCGTCAGCATAAAGATCAGTGTACCGAAAATTGTCACGATTCCGGTAAAAAACTGTGTAAATCCCATCAGAAGACCATCTGCAAACTGATCAACATCCGCGATGACACGGCTGACCACCTCTCCATAAGAATGGGAATCAATATACTTAAGCGGTAAATGTTCGATCCGCTCAAACGCTTCTTTCCGGATATCACGGATCACATTGTAAGTAATCTTATTGTTGCATGCATTCATGATCCACTGCGCGGCTGCCGTGAGCAAAATCACCACTGCCATACGCTCTAAGATCACAAGGATTCCTGCAAAATCAACCTGTCCCTTCGTGATGATCAGGTCGACTGCACGTCCTGTTAAGATCGGGATATAAAGAGTCAGTGCCACGGTAACTGCCGCAAGCACGATCGATAAGCCAAGGTAAAACCAGTATCTCCGGATGTAATCAAGCACTTTTTTTACTGTTGTCTTCTGCTGGTCTGTCACTACTTTTTTCATGCCGTCTTACCTCCTTCCTGTTTCTTAAACTGTGAGTTGTAGATTTCCTGATATACCTCACAGCTTTCTAACAGCTCTTCGCTGGTTCCAAGTCCGACGATCTTTCCATCATCAAGCACAACGATACGGTCTGCATGCTGGATTGAAGCAGCTCGCTGGGAAACGATAAAGACGGTCGTCTCTCCTTCCATTTCGCGGATGGCTTTTCGAAGAGCTGCATCCGTTGCAAAATCAAGTGCGGATGCACTGTCGTCTAAAATGAGTATCTCCGGTTTCTTTACGACTGCACGTGCGATCGTTAAACGCTGGCGCTGTCCGCCGGAAAGGTTTTTTCCGCCCTGTTCGATTTCAAAATCAAGTCTGCCCTCTTTGTTGTCGATAAACTCTTTTGCCTGCGCAACTGTGATGGCACGGTTCAGATCTTCTTCTGTCGCATCCGGGTTTCCCCATTTTAAGTTCTCGCGGATCGTTCCATGGAACAACACGGCTTTCTGTAAAACCGTACCAATCTTTCCACGCAGCTCCTCAAGCGGATAATCTTTGACGTCTTTTCCGTCCACTTTAATAAAACCGGACGTCACGTCATAAAACCGCGGGATCAGGTTGACTACCGAAGATTTTCCGGAACCGGTTCCTCCGATGATACCGATCGTCTCGCCTTTTTTTACCTTAAAATCAATATCCGTTAAAGATTCGTCTCCGGCACCCGCATAGGTTAATCCTACATGTGAAAATTCCACGGCATACTCTGCTTCTTCTGATCTGTCAGCGGTATCCGTCCGCACCTTATCCACTTTCTGGCCTGATCCGTCCGTGATGGATGGCTGCATCTCAAAAATGGACTGGATACGGTTTCCACATGCAATGGATTTATTGATATTGATGATCAGGTTTGCAAGCTTCACTAACTCCACTAAGATCTGTGACATATAGTTGATCAGCGCAACCACCTCACCCTGTGTGATATATCCGTTATCAACACGGACTGCACCGGTCCAGACAAGCACCACGATCGCACCGTTGATGATCACATAGGTAAGCGGATTCATTAGTGCTGATATCTTTCCGACATAAATCTGCGCCCTTGTCAGAAGATCATTATTTTCATTAAAATGTACTTTTTCATCATCTTCCTTATTAAAAGCACGGATCACCCTGCTTCCTGTTAAATTTTCTCTTGTGATCCCAAGCACCTTATCGAGCGCTGACTGTACCTTTTTATAAAGCGGAATACTGATCAGCATGATACCGAATACGATTATGGAAAGAAGCGGGATCGTAACGACAAACACCAGTGCCGCTTTGACATCGATGGTAAATGCCATGACCATTGCGCCGAACACGATAAACGGGGAACGCAGAAACAGACGCAGCACAAGGTTCACGCCGTTCTGCACCTGATTGACATCACTTGTCATTCTCGTGATCAGTGTTGCCGTTCCAACAGTATCCATCTCTGTAAAAGAGAGGCTCTCAATGTGTGCAAACAGCGCATGGCGCAGTTTTGTTGCAAACCCGACTGCCGCCTTTGCCGCGAAATACTGTGCGGTGATCGAGCAGGTCAGACCGATCACTGCAAGCAGTACCAGCACCATACACATTTTCATAATATAGGACTTGTCCCCGGTCGCAACACCAGTATCAATGATTGCCGCCATAACCAGCGGCACGATCAGTTCAAAGGTTGCCTCGAGCAGTTTAAAAAGCGGACCTAATACACTTTCTTTTTTATAATCTTTTAAATAAACCAGTAACTTTTTCATAGTATTCTCCATTTTTACGCTGCACTTTACGCATGACAAGTTTGGGCGTAAGCACAAACTTGAGTGTGAAAATCTTATTTTCACACTGCCCTCAAATGTTTATTTTTTAATTTTTTTCATCTGCTGCAAACCAAAGATCACTACCCCACCTATGATAAAGAACAGGATGGAAAAATTGTGGATCGTCATTGCAGGCTGTGGGGTATCCAGTGTTGTTGGTCCCATGATCACAGCATAAATAGAACCAAGCATCAGTCCGACGATCAGAAAGATCATCTGCGCCCGAAAGCGCTCTAATGCCTTACGGATCAGCTTTACAATACTGAAAATACCGACTAACACACCACATCCGAATACGAATACTGTCGGAAAACTTTTTAAGTTTAAATGCAGGATATCTTTAATCGCCGTCACGATCGGCAGGTAAAGTCCCATAATTAAAAGCAGTGTGGAACCGGAAATACCAGGAAGCACCATTGCGCAGATTGCAACTGCGCCTGCTATGAATACATAAATTCCTGTTGTGACTGTCAGATGTTCCAGATTTACACTGTTTCCGCCGCCAACCGGATTAAAATAGGTGATGGCACACACAATGGCTGCCCCAACCAGTACAAACGGGCAATATGCATATTTCCCTTTTAGTGTGTCCAATTCTTCACGGACTACAATTGGAATTGCAAAAATTATAAATCCGATAAATAATGAACTGATCGCATAAATATGGGATTCAAAAACATTTGCAAGGATCAGAATCGCAAGAACCATTCCTGTTACCCAGCCGATACCGAGCTTGATCAGAAAGAAAAACGCTGTTTTCTTTTTTTCCATATTTCCGGTGATCAGATCATCGATCGAGTCGATAAACTGATCGTAAAACCCAAGCAGAAATGCCACGGTTCCACCGGATACTCCCGGGACACTATCTGCGAGTGCCATACAAAATCCTCTGATAAACTGTATTATGTACATACGGTTACCTCTTTCTTCCTTATTAATATTTACATGTGCTGTCTGCACACCATACTGCCTATTATAATCTTTCGGCTTCTGTTTTGTCTAGTATCGTAAACATTAATATTTCTTTTTTGTATCTTTTATTTCAATTTCCCGGCGCAGTCCCAAAAGACAGATCAGATTTGGCACTGCCATCAGAAAATTAAACAAATCCGAAATGCCCCACACCACATCAAGAGTAATCACTGCGCCGAAATAAACGCACATCATATAAACGACCTGGTAAATGCGGACACCCTTTTCCCCAAACAGATACCGCACGGCGCACTCGCCATAGACATTCCATCCGATGATCGTCGCAAACGCAAACAAGACCAATGAAACCGACAGCATCTCATCGCCCCACACCGGCAGTTCCCTGAATACGGCAAAACACATCCGCTCCCCCGGCACCCCCGCATAATTGCCCGGATGGGCAATCATACTTGAAACCGAAGCAATTCCTGTGATTGCACACATGACGACCGTATCCCAAAAAGGCCCTGTCATGGAGACAAGAGCCTGATCCCGCGGTGATGCATGCTGCGCCGTCGCCGCTGCCATTGGAATTGAGCCAAGTCCCGCCTCATTTGTAAAAAGCCCTCTGGAAATCCCGGTTCTTAACCCCGCCATCACCGTTGTCCCAACCACCCCCCCTGCGGCAGCCTCCGGCACAAACGCAGAGGTCACGATCATTTTTACTGCCTCCGGGATCACCGTATAATTTTTCATCAGGATAAAAATACATCCGCCTAAATAAAATGCACTCATCACAGGAACCAGCCAGGTACATACTTTTCCAATCTGCCGGCTGCCACCGATGATCACCTTCCCCGCAAGCACCCCCGCTGCCATGCCGATGATATGCGGCGATACCGGTATCTGTTCCGTTATCGCCGCACTGATCGAATGTGCCTGCACACTGCTGCCGATCCCAAGCGACGCTAATATCGTAAACACAGAAAATAAGACCGCAAGTCCTTTCTGCTGCATGCCTCTCTCCAACACATACATCGGACCGCCGATCCTCTTTCCATCTTTTTCCGTTTTGCGGTATTTCATGGACAAAAAACATTCTCCATAACAGGTTGCAATTCCAAGCACACCGGTGATCCAGCACCAGAACACCGCACCTGCCCCGCCGACTGCGATCGCCGTGGAGATACCGATAATATTTCCCGTCCCGATCGTCGCCGCCAACGCTGTCGCAAGTGCCGAGTAGGAAGTATTATTTTTCCCGGAAAAACTAAGTCTGATCCCACATGGGATCTTACGCTGGATAAACCGCAGACGAAATGTAAAATACAGATGTGTTCCCAGAAGAAGCAGAATCTGCCCCGTGGCAGCAAGCTGACTGATTTTTTGCATAGCACACTAAAATCCCCGTATACGGATGCCCTTGTTCCAGTATACGGGGATTTTCTTTGATTCATTCTTTGATTTTTATTTTTTGTGAGTGCCCTCTATGCAGTTACTTTTTTCCGCTGTTCCACCACCTGTGCCAGCCGGTCCAGACTTTTATTACAGATCACAGTATACACACTTCCAAAAATGTTTGCCCCGATACGCAGAATCACTGCATTCTGCAGTCCAAACAATCCTGCCGCAATCGACAACGCCCCAAACGTATTGAACGCCGTCTGCCATGCATAGCCGGCAGAATAACCAACTCCGATTCCTCCAATCATGCCGATATACGGATACATGGAGTCCGGAAGGATCAGATATAATGCCACAAAAACAAGGCTTCCAACGATATTAAAAAGGCCTCTTTTCTCTGCCCTTCCCATGCAGTCATCCGTAAACGGCAGACAGACTGACATACAGGCGATCCCCGCCCACATCGCTCTTGGAAGTCCCAGAAGAGACATCACAAGCATCGCAGAGGAAACAATGAAAGTCAGTTTTACATACCAGCGGTTTCTGGCAGAGGAAAGATCAAATTCCCGGAACAGATCCAAAAAAGTTCTCCGGTATGGTCTGTTTTTCTGGTTCTTATAGAAAATCGCCATACAGATCACCATTCCGGCAAGCAGTCCCTCCACGCGCAGCAGATACGCATGTCCGCTCACGTCATATCCCTGTAACAGCAGATAACCGAGTACAAACGTAGAATGGTTGTACATGATCACATTGTGACATCCTAAGATCATCAGAAGCATGATACAGAATACGTTTACAAAGAATGCCTGGATGGGCGAAAGCATATTGCTAAGCCTTGGTCCCGCGATCAGTATTCCAAAAATACCGGCGATTGATAGCAGTCCATGCGTGGTTTTGATCCCAAAATCTGCCTGGCGCAGCACCAGCACTGCCAAAAGAACGGTCACTCCGACCACACTGTTTTCCGATCCGGTCAGTTTACTGTATAAGGTCACAACCGCCACACAGAATACCATCACCAGATAAACCTTAAAGTTATAGATTAAGATATGACGTCTCTTTTCTTTTTTGTCTGTTGTATTTTTGATGAGCTGTTTTGAACCTGTCGAACTGAGCTGAAGTTCCTGATAAAATGTCATAGTACTCTCCATTTCTACACTGTTTTTTGCAAAGTAGAGAGTACTATAGCGCAATTTACAGGAAACGTCAAGGTTTTATCTCACATAAATCCTCCATTTTCCAACAGCGTTGTATCCACAAAGTCATCCAGATTAAAGTCTTTTTCAAACCGTCCCGCTTTCAGTGCCCAGTCTTTGATCTCATTCAGATGCTCCTTCGTATCCTGTGAAAATCCCATCAGCAGTTTTTCCTGTTTCAGATTCTCTAAAAACTGATCCTGCGGAATCCCTGTTTTTTCTTCCACGATTTTAGCAGCTTCCTCCTGATTCTCCAAAACCCAGTCCTGTGTCTCCTGAAATGCCTTTAAATAATTTGTGAGCAGTTCTTTGTTGTCCTCTATATATTTTTCTGTCGTGATAAAATACGCATCCGTGCGAAGTCCCAGTTCATCCATCGTAAGAAGCGGTTCCATCCCTGCTTCCTCAAGTTTTTTTGCATTCGTCCCGGATGCCCAGAATGCCACACCCTCACCTGTTGTCATCACTCCGAGGGCTGCCTGTGCACTGTCCACATTTACAAGCACCTGCTGATCCCCCTCAATTCCAGCCTGCTCTAACGTCTTTGCATTCCAGTAATCCCATACGGTTCCGGCTAACGTCACAAGACCCTTTCCGGAAAGATCCGTCAGTGATGTGACTTCCTTCGGATTCACATACAATTTTCCGGTGGAAGAGGATGAAAAATTAGCGATCAGGCGTAAATCTGTATCATCCTGTGTGTTTCCCAGACGGTTGATCGCTGCATAGTCTGCCAGATTCCCGATATCCACCTGATCTGTCACGATCGCATCAATCGTATTGATCCCGGCTGCAAATTCGGTCACTTTCAGCTCAATGCCATATTTTTCAAAAATTCCCTGCTCTGTTCCAACCTCCGCAACCCAGTGGTCACTGTTTCCCGTCATCACACCCAGTCTGACCGTCTGTACCTCTTGCGTTTTGGCATCCCCTGCTGTCTGTGTATCTTCTTTTTTCGTATCTCCTGCCGCCTGTGACGACTGTGTGCCGCAGCCTGCCAGCCCCGCTGTCAGTCCCAGTATGACCAAAAATGATATCCATCTCTTCTTCATAACGATTCCTCCTTATTTTCACTGTTTTAAGTCTTTCTTTTTCACACTCGCAACACAGAAATCAATTCTCTCTTCCTCGTCTTCCTCATCTCCGCCGCCTGTCATCTGTCTCTTCTTAGGATCTACACCATCGATCACCGTGATCTTTCCTGTTCCGGTTCCATCCGGTGAACCCGGCACGCGGAAATGTTCGATATCCACAGGTTTAATGGAAACTTCCTCCGGCTTTTCTAACTGTGGGATCCACTCATATGGCACACGGTAAGCACGGTACACCATGTTATTGGTAAAAGTACCCAGGAACCGGTTAAAATACGGGTTGATATATTCCCATACGATCTCATGTTCCGGCGTCACCTCGATCAGCCTTCCGTCAGAGCCTTCCGTGATCAATGTATTGCCATTTGGAAGTCTCTGCGCAGCACTGATATAGGAACTGTAAAATCTGGATGCATCCGTAAATAACAGTGCTCCCGCCTCAAGCGGCGTATACTGCCAGGTGATCTCAAGTGTTACCGGGTTAAACTGCAGCACGCGGGAATAATCCCTGTGTGCATTGTTGACCCCCGCCGGCGATGCCGGGTTTGGTACACCGTATCCGCCTTCTCCTCCATTGTCAAATACCAGCAGGTCTCCCTCCCCCGGAAGTCCTTTCGGGATCATATGTAAATGATGCTGTCCAATGATCCAGCCAAGTTTTCTTGTCGCCTCATTTTCATTGAAATCCGGACCGAGCCGCCAGACGATATCTCCTGTTTTCTTTGAAATAATTCCAAGTATGTTGGAATTTCTCGCATCAAAAATAATATTATCCGGATGGAATCTCTCATCCCCGCCGTCATACCATTTGTTTTCTCCCAGCGTTGCAATATTATTGATGTGCATCCAGTCACCGCCTGCTTCCCCATGCAGTCCCGGATTCCGGTAAAGTGCGTTTTTTGCCGCCTCATCAAAACCAAGCTGTGAAAAATGATCACTCGCTCTCCAGCTCCATAAAATATTTCCGTCCCAGTCCACTTCGATAATCTTATCATCGATCAGTCTCTTATCCGATATTTCGTGATTGTACAGATTCTCATGCGTAAGGATCAGTGTATTTCCGCTGTCTGTTTTCGGTTCGCCGCCCGGATAATAATATCCCACCGTCGAGCCTTCCCTCTGATAATCATGATGCTGTCTTGCCATATAAACCGGCTCTTTTCCCGGATCTGCGACCAGTTCCGTATGGTCAAACTTCCAGACGATATTTCCATCCCAGTCTACCTGTACCAAATCTGTCTGATCCTGATAGGCATATTTTCCGCCCCTTGTTCCGGTTGTTCCCATCACATATCCACCCGGCAGGATCTTATTCGGGAATCCGCCAAGTCCAGCCCAGAGCTGCACTTCATTTCCGTTCATATCGATTAAAAGTGCTCCTTTTGCTGATGGAAAAATCGTATAACCATTGTATGTTTTTTCTTTCTGATAAATTGTTGTTCCTGTTGGAAAAATACTTGGATAACCCATATGCGCTCCACTCCTTATACTAATTTTTTTATTTCTTCTGCTATGATCAGTTTGTGTGTAAAACCGGTCAGTTTATTTTTGATGTCTCCGTTTTTTATAAATAAAAGTGTCGGCAGTGTCGTAATATCAAATCTTTCTGCAAGAGCCTGCTCCTCTGTGATATCACAGGCTGCATAAACTGCTGCATCTTTCTGTTCTTCTGCCAGTTCTAAAAGTCCCACCTCTGTCATTTTGCAATGTCTGCATTCCGGTGAAAAGAAATCTATTACCACCGGTTTATCTTTTCCGGCGATAATTTTTTCATAATTATCCTGCGTCAATTTTTCAAGCATCCTGCTTCTCCTTCCTATCTCACGCCAAATCTTTTCAATGCTTTTCTTCCCACAAACTGTAACAGTCTGTCTGCGAGAAAGCCGATGATACCCAGTGTAAAAATACCGATAAAGATCCAGTCTGTTTTATAATAAAGTCTTGATGTATAGATCAGATAACCGATTCCTTCGGAGGCTGCTAACATTTCTGCCGCCACGATGCAGATGATCGCACCGCTTAATCCTAAACGCACACCGGTAAAAATATTTGGAACTGCAGACGGGATGATCACCGTAAAAAAAGTTTTCGCTCCGTCTGCACCAAGCGATTCCGAAGCCTCGATCAGTGCATCATCCACCGTCCGTACACCTGCGATCGTATTGATCATTACCGGAAAGATCACTGCATAAAAGATCAGTGCCACCTTTGATTTTTCGCCGACTCCGAACCACATCAGAAACAGTGTGATAAAGCCGATCGCCGGAACAAACCGGAAAAAGTTTAAAAATGGTTCAAAAATCGCCCCGATCTTTTTAAAGTGCCCGATGCAGAGTCCCGCCGGAATCGCAAATAATATTCCAAGCAGCCAGCCTTTTAACACGCGCTGCATACTGATTAAAATATCCCGGAAAAGATCTCCGCTCGCCACCAGTTTTCCCGCTCCCGCAAATGTGGTAACCGGTCCCGGAAGAAAATCATCGCTGTAAAATAACGAACCGGTCTGCCAGATCAAAAGCAGCAGAACCCATGTGATCAGACCACTTTTTATAATTACCTGTATGATTCTTTTTTCTTTCTTCATCACGAATCCTCCCTCGCTAAATGTAAAACATTTCATTTTCCTGTAAGCCCTCATTTTGTATCAGGTGCGCTTCTTTCTCATCCACCGCATAAAGCCGGTATACAATGATCTCTACCTTTTCCCCTTTCTGGAACGGTTCTTCCGCAAAGGACTGTATCGTTTTTAATAAAATGCCATTGACATTGATCTGAAGTTCTAAGCAGTTTCCGCGAAACGCAACCTGCTCCACAATACCTTCCGCATACAGACTCTGGAATCTTTTTTCGGTTCCGAATCGGACTGCCTTTACAAACTCCGGACGGATAATCGCCCTGTCACATCCCTGATATAAATGAAAACCTTTCAGCCTGTCATAATCTGTAATCACCGCCGATTCCCCGATAAACTGTGCGACAAACGGTGTTTTCGGATTTTTATAGATCTCCGTCGGCGTTCCCATCTGCTCTACTCTTCCCTGATTGGTGACAATGATCTCATCCGCCACCTCAACGGCTTCATCCTGATCATGTGTTACAAAAATACTCGTGATACCAATCTTTCCGATCATATCTTTTAACCAGTTCCGCAGCTCCTTTCTTACTTTGGCATCGATCGCCGCAAACGGCTCATCTAAGAGCAGTACCTGCGGATTCGGTGCAAGTGCCCTCGCAAATGCCACACGCTGTCTCTGTCCGCCGGACAACTGCGTCGGATAACGTTTTTCGAGTCCTTTCAGATCCACAAGCTCTAAAAGTTCTTTTACCCTCTTCTCAATGACTTTTTTATCTTCCTTGCGGACCTTAAGTCCATATGCCACATTGTCAAATACCGTCATATAAGGAAACAGTGCATAATTCTGAAACACAAATCCGATCCCGCGCTCTCTTACCAGAAGTTCATTGACACATGTTCCATCGATGTAAATATCTCCACTGTCCTGATGTTCCAGTCCTGCAATCATGCGGAGAATCGTCGTTTTTCCGCTGCCACTCGGTCCTAACAGGGCAACCAGCTTTCCTTTTTCAATGCCAAACTCTACATGATCGGATGCTTTATAATTTCCAAATGTTTTGTTTATGTCTTTTAATTCGATATACATATCCGATCTCCTTTCCTTTTGCTGTGTGATTGTTTTCTGCTTCGACGTCTTGCTTGATGTATTTATATACCAGTTTTGTATAAGATTCCACGACTGATTGTGTAATCGTTTGCATGGATGGTGGTGTTTTCCTTATTTTTCCAGTAAAAACAGCTGTTTTTCTTCTGTCCTTCCCTGTTTGGGTTTATTGTTTTTCAGTTTTCGCGAAAACGTATACACTGTCTTTTTTCCACTGTTTGTTTCGTTTTTTATGTATGTTTTTATTCATAATTTTCCAATTATTTTTATTTTCCTGCAAACGTTTACATACCTTAAAGGAACAAAGAGTCGCTTGCGACTCTTTCGCGCTCGAGCGGTGCTGTTTACAGCTAACTTCTACTCCGCGAGATGCGCATCCCGCCCGGAGGGCTTTTTAATTCATAGGACGTAATTTCCTATGAATTAAAAAAGAACTCCTCCTGACGGTTTTAAACCATACAGAAAGAGTTCTCTGTGTTTTATAAAAATATCATCTCTTTTTCCTCATTGTGAAAAGAAAGTACCACTTCAAAAGCATTTCCGGTATCTACAAGTGCCTGCAAAGATTCGGATGTCAAAAGGTGGCTCACAACTTAGTGGCTGGCAAATTGCAACCACCTTTTGACACCCGAATCCTATGAATTAAAAAAGGTCCATGACCTGTTTTCTCTCAGATATAATATTCCATCCGGTTTGCATTCTCCACTAACGTACAGCTCTCCCGGATCATCAGTTTTCCTTCTAACTCCGTCCGGACGATCCCCTTATGTCCGCCGCCAAGGCGGTCGATCAGAAGATAAAGAGCAAATTTTCCCATCTCTTCCTTTGGAAGACGCACCGTAGTAAGCATCGGTCTGGTATACTGTGCCTCCTCAATATCGTCACTGGAAATAATGGATGGAACGTAATAACGGTTCTTATATTTGTTCAGGCATTTTAACATGCCGATAGCGATCATATCATTTGCACAGTAAATGGCAGTCGGCGCATCTCCTCTCTGGATCAGGCGTTCCATCACAGCATAACCTTCTGCCTCGGTGTGCTCTGCCTCGATCACAAAACTGATATCTATATCAATTCCATACTGAAACAACGTATCCTGATATCCCTTATAGCGCGACTCATTGTGGCAGTCTCCCACATAGCCGATCTTCCGATGCCCTAAACCGATCAGATATTCCACCGCTAACGCTGCGATCCGCTTTCCATCGCAGATGACCTCATCCACCAGATAATTGGTTGAATTTCGGTTGACAGAAACAATACTTTTATACTTTGCCGATAACTTTTTGAGTACATTATCATTGCATTTTCCAATGATGATCAGTCCATCACTGCGGATGTCCCCATCCGGCTCCATCTGCGCAATGACCTTATCAATATTTTCCGTCCGGCATTTTCTGTCATTCGAAAACAACGGCTGATGAAAAATATGCATCAGTATGCATCCCTGCCTGTGGATCTCACTCTCAATGACACGCAGCAGCTCACTGAAAAACGGATCTGTCTCAAGATTGCCCGTTCTTGTCATCAGCACATCAAGATACCACACTTTCTGACTGGTATCCGTAATTCCCTTTTTTAGATTTCTCGCTGCTTCGTTTGGCATATAATTGAGTTCTCTGGCAATCTTCCAGATCCGCTCCCGCAATTCCTCCGAAGAACATTTATACCCGGGATTGTTCAACACCCGCGAGACTGTCGCTGTGGAAACTCCCGCTTCCTTTGCAATTTTCTTAATAGACAAAAACCTCACCCCGTTTTATTTCCTACTATTTCCATATGTTAAGTGGATGATAAAGCAAGGGGAAGTTTTTTTCAATAGCTATTCAAAATTTTAATCCTGTCTGTCCCCGTCCCCATAACACTCACAAAACCGCGCTGCAAAGGATGGTTTTTCCCCTGCCACATACAGATGCGCCGTGCTGCCAAATTCATTCACACGAAAACCTGCAATCCCTTTTCTGCGCTCTTCCGTATAAATACTGGTGATCGAGCTCGGCGCCGCACACAGCCCATGCCACAAAACCATTGGAGATACATTTAACAGATGGCTTAACATCACACACTCTACCCCGAAATGACAGAACAGAACGATCGTGTCATGATTTGGCTCATTCACGCGGTAATACATATCATCCCGCTCATAACCATGCTTTTTCAGTAATGCATCCAGACCATCGCAGACCCACCGGTAAGCTTCTTCCACATTTCCTTTTCGCATGATGTCTGTCTTATTCCAGCGCTCCCTGTCATAAAGATCCAGATCCTTTTCCATATCCTGTGGAAGCCAGTCCCAGCAGATCGACTTTTCATTTTTCACATCCGGCCTGTCAATGTGTGCTTCAAACTCACGGAGCCAGTCTAGTGTCTCTGCCGTCCGGTTCATTTTTTTTAAGGTGCATCCAGCGGTATCCTGTGCCCGTCCCAATGGTGATACATAAAATGCCTTTATCTGCAGTTTTGCCAGGTATTCCGCTGCAAGTTCTGCCTCTCTCCATCCGGTTTTTGTCAATGTGTCCAGTTCGTAATTTGGATCGCCATGTCTTACGATTATGATTCTCATGTGTGTTCCTCCTGATTTTCCATGAAGATTTAGGGGCAAAAGGTGGTTTTTAATATGTCTAAATTTTTCCCACAACCTTTTTCTCTTTTATGATATACTCGATTTATGACAAAAGCAATGGCGTACAAAATCCTGGGAATCACCTCTGGAACAGCTCTTACGGATATCAAAAAGAAATACCGACAGCTGATGCACCGGGTACATCCTGACACGGAAGCATTTTCTACCAGAGCCTATGATTTTACTGCACAGGAGATCAATGAGGCTTATGATTTTCTGCGCAAAAATATGCCTGAGGAAAGTTTGGAAAAAGCTGATAAAAATACTACATCCAGCAGGAAACAGCACGGAAAACTGCTTACCGCCAGTCTTAAAGCTCTTTTCCATTTTCATCCCGGACGATCAGATGAAAGTCATATGGCTGCACCGCCTTAGCGTACTGCTCCCAGTCCCTTGCAGAAAAATCCATATTTTCTATCTTCTGATACGCATCCACATACTTTTCTGATATTTTAGAATTATCACTATACCACCCTAAAAACCGGTCTTTAAAAATACTTATCATACTTCCACCGATCAAAAGCAGGATTACAAGGGAAAACAGTACCATAAGTGAATTTGTCCGGAAAATCCTCTGTTTTATCGTCATAAAAAACACCTCTTGTTCTACATTTGTTATTTATCATTCCTGTAAGCATGTCTCATTACTTTCACTCATTACATCATGATAACGTCTAAATGTAAATACAAAAGGTGTCTTTTATAAACAAATCTTAAACTGATTTTTTCAGTTCCATTTCATCATTCATCCCGGTAAACCCGAATTTTTCATACAGCGGGCGTCCCATCTCGGTCGCCTCCAAAGAAATCGCATCAATTCCTTTGTTCTTTGCATCCGCCACCAGTAAATTCAGCGTCTGGTATGCAATCCCTTTTCGCCGGTATGCCGGATTTGTATACATATTCATAATATAAGCTTTCCTTCCGGTCGGGTTGTGATAGGTCGGCATGACCCTGAAATAACTGATACCGCCCGCGCCGATGATCTGGTCTTTGTCATAGACCAGTATTGCGGTATGGCTGCCGTCTTTTAAGGCTTTTTCATAATAGTCTCTCGACTGTGCCGCAACTTCGGACATGTCCACCTGATCGGCTAATTTGTTTGCGGCTCTTAAAACTTCGATCCTGGTGGTAACTAAAATGTCTATATCCTGTTGGGTGGCTGTTTTGTAGATGAAATTCATAAATATTCCGTCCTCTCTGCCTATGATTATACCGATGTTCTAATCAATTGGCAACAGAATTGCAGACCTTTATTTTTCCAGACCGTCGATCCATGCAAACAATTCTTCCAGATCATAATCACCGCTGTGCGGCAGCCCCCACGGCAGGGCAAAATCAACATTATAGTGTTTATTTTTGAGCATGGAAGCTAATATAACAGGGATTGCAATCGAAGTATCTCTGTCAAATGCACCATGTCTGATCCGCCAGTTCTTTGTAGTATCACAGGTTCCGATAAACCAGGTGGGATTGAGCAGGCGGATCCTATCCGCGTCTGCCATCTCTCCATGAACCTTAGAATGTTCTGCCGAAAATCTGGTAAAATGTCTTGCAAATACATTTTCATCGCCAAATTCCTCATTCTCCGGACTGTTTAAGGACAATGAATCAAATGCCGGTGTCGGCTTCATTCGGGTAATCTTTGCCACATACGCATCCGCGTCTATACCGGTTGCCTCATTTCCGGTATAGGTGATATAATTTTGTTCTGCAATCTCACTTCCGGGAACAGCAAGTCCTTTTAACCTGTTTTGTGAATCAAGAGTTGCCCTCTCTTTTGTGGCTGATGCAAGAACAAAACTCATTACATAATCTTTAAAGGAACCTTCACCTTCTTTATCAAGAGTAAGTTCATTCCCATTATCATCCTTAAGATGCAGGCTGTTTACATAGTCAGGAAACTCTGCTTTCAGCTCTTTGGATAATTTTCTCTGCTCCTCATCCAGTGCCCCTGCAACAGGGATCATTTTCGGACCTTCCAGACTCATCCCGAATTTCATCATATGAAATACGGATTCTTTCTGAAAGAGCCATTCATACGCAGCATCTGCATTTTCAAGATTATGGATCGGACAATAACAGCTTGCAGCAAAGATATCATCTCTCTCATCTGCCGCACCGATCGCTTTTAGATAAGGCTCATACTCCTTCGCATTACCGGAAGCCCCAGCCAGTGCAGAAAGTGCACCTCCTGCCGATGTTCCATTTGTAATGATCTTTTCCACATCTCCCGGGATCACGTCCGCATTATATCTCATATATCTGATTGCAGCTTTCATATCAACAATAATAGCAGGTGCACGTCCTGTCAACTTTTCCTCTTTCCCGGTATTCTCTTTTCCGGAACCGCCCACAAAAAATTCCTGGGAATCCATACCGGTATTACGTCCCCTGATCCCCGCACACAATACTACATATCCGTGCAGTAGCGCTTCAAATGCTGTATTAGGTTTATGATTAAACGGATCTATCCCAACCTCCATTGCAGGACCTTCCATATATCCTCCTACTGTATTCGGAGCAAAAACCGGTGCTGTCTTTAAATCGTATCCATTGATCGTTTTTCCCTGATAATACGCTTCCGGCACATAAATATTTAATTTCTGTACACTGCTTACCGGCTTTGCACAATAAACGATATTTTCAAATGCCCTGTAAGTAACACTCCTGTTTTGAAGTTCACAGGTTTTTATCTCATATTTCTCCGGGTCAAATTTTAAATCATACATATTATCCATACCTCTTTCCTTACGAATTATACTGATCAGCATATTTTTCTACATCAAGTAATAATACAATAACAAAAATTACAACTCCGAGGATAGCCCCCATCCATGTATAGTCAAATTTTACTGCATTAATCACTGCTGCAGTTGGCTCAGCCGCCGGATTATATCCTACCGATGCAAGAATCCAGCCCGTCAGTGCACTGCCAATACCGATACCAATTTTGGAACCAATGGACTGCGCAGATGAAATAAGTCCCTCGGAACGGATACCATATTTCCAGTCTCCATATTGTACCACATCCGGGACAAGTGCAAATACCGCTGAGAGGATTGGTCCTACACCAAGTGAGCGGATCACAGTTCCTATCACAATAAGTGTTGTATTTCCACCGGCAATACCTGTAATAACAAATCCCACAATGATCAATACCGCTCCCATAAGCAGGAACGTTTTTTTATTCCATTTCTTTGAAACGGCCGGCATAAAAAAAAGAATAAAAATACCAGGAAGCTGTCCTGCTGTCATGAGGACTGACATAAACATCGGATTTCCCAAAACCATATTACAATAGTAAATCTGTGCTCCAATCGCATTTGCATTCATAATAAGTGAAAATGCACCGAGCAACAATAATAACCAGAAATATTTATTCTTTAAAGTTGCCGGGAGCTGCTGGCTCATCGGAATACCGGCCATTTTCTTTGTATCCTCATCATTGACCATTTCTTTATTGAGCAATCCTGAAATCAGAATAAGGACACACGCAGCAAAACCTAAAATGATGCTTGATGTCTTCCACCCAAGATTTAATACAAGCGGCGTAATCAGTGAGCCTGCGATCAGACCTATGATATTGTTTCCCAGTGCTGAAAATGTTGCAAGCATTGTAGAATCGTCCTTATCATGTGTCATGAGTGGCAGAAGGGCTGTATTGGAAATTCCATAAATAGTGTATACAATACAGCTCATGAAAATATATGTAATGTAAGCGTATACAAGTTTTCCATTCTCTCCAAGTCCCATGGGAACATTCATCAAAAGAACAATTCCCAACAATGAAAGCGGCGCTGAAGCAATGAGCCATGGTCTTGCTTTACCAAGCCTTGTAGATGTCTTATCCACAATTCCACCCATAAGCAAATCCGTAATACCATCAAAAACCCTGCACACCAGAAACATTGTAGCAATGGCACCTGCACCTATCAGTGCTGTGTCTGTGTAGTAATTGAGAAGAAATGCCGCTGCGATCTGACTGAACACATTTCCTCCACCCGTTCCAATACCGTACGCCAGCTTATTTTTAAGCGGCACTTTTTTTCTGTTATCCATATTTACCTCCCAAAAGATATATTTTTTTGATATCTCTATTATATTTTGCCCTGCGTTGACAAACAATTCGGGTTCCGATAGAATTAAGTCAGAAACAGACTTAAAGGAGAACGGCTGCATGAATACTGAGAATTTAAAGGAGTTTATTGTTCTTGCTGAAACAAAAAACTTTTGGGAAGCCTCTGAACGGCTCTATATGAACCAGTCCACGTTATCAAAACATATCAAAAGTCTGGAAAATGACCTCGGTGTGGCTTTATTTACACGCACCACAAGACGGGTAGAACTCACAAACTATGGAGAAATTTTTCTGCCTTACGCAAAATCCGTTACCCGTTCCGAATTTGAAGGAATTTCTGCTATCCAGAGAATGCTTAATATCGAAAATGGTCTTCTCACCATCGGTACGATTCCTTCTATGCCACAGTATCACATCACTCAGTTTCTTGCACAATTTCAGAAATTATACCCCGAAACTACCGTACGGATCACAGAAGATGATCCTGTAAATTTAATGACATATCTGGAAAATGAAAAATGTGAGCTGATCTTTAACCGTGAAGATAAAGTTACTTTTGAAAAAAACTTTCTCAATGACCATTACATTTTGAGGATCCCTTACATGAGTGATCATCTGGTTGCACTGATTCCACTCAGCCACCCTCTGGCGTCTTCTTCGTCTATTACCCTGCAGCAACTTAAAAATGATCGTTTCTGTTTTATAAAAGAAGGTTCCCTGATGTACCAGATGTCAATGGATGCATGCCAGAATGCAGGTTTTATTCCAGATATCGTTTTTACCAGCCACAGAATTGATTCCATTTTAGACATGGTAACCAACCAAAACTGTGTCGCTCTGCTGATGAACGTTCATCTTCAGCTTCCGGAAAATGGTCCAAAACAAACCGGTGCTCCATGGTGTGCTGTTCCTATCACGCCTGTTATTTCATCACAGCTTTCATTATGCTACCGCTGCGACAAGCCTCTTTCAAAAACAGCACAGTTATTTGTAAATTTATGCAACGATAAATTGTTCAAATCCTGACATATACGCCCGGTAAATTTTCTATGCCCACAAAAAAAAAGCAGAAAAGATGAATTCATCTTTTCCGGCTTTTTTATTCGTACGCCATTACCTCTTCTAACAGTTTTTCTATTTCTTCAATCACTGTCTTTATCCCATCCGGCGTAATTTTATCGTAGTGAATCCCAGCAGATACCACCACCGGAACTAAAAAACGTTCATACAACTTAACTGCCCACCTGTCACTGATCACATGATCCTTATGTCCTTCAAAAACATGCGAGATCAAATTAGATTTTTCATCTACGATGCTCACAGCGCCTATATGTGACCTGTCCCCGCCTGCGATCAGCACCTGTATCCCACATTCCGTCCTGCAGACGGATACCTGTACGATCCTGTCTAACAGTACAATCTGTTTTTCAATCAAATTTATCAATTTACACCACCTATCCTGATGCGTCTCTCTCTACATTCCGCTCCAGGATTGCATTGTATTATGTAATCCCAATATTTCCAACAACCGTTCCGCAAAATTATCCGTCCACGCTTCAATCGTCGTATATTTTTGATAAAAACTGATCATTGGCGGTACAACGCGGACTCCCATGGAACTCAGCTCATGAAGATTCCTGAGATGAACCGGACTAAGGGGCGATTCTCTTGCCACAAGTACTAACTGTCTTGCTTCTTTCAACGTCACATCTGCTGCACGCAGGAGCAGATTATCACTGTAACCGGAAGCAATTCCCGCAGCTGTTTTCATTGAACATGGAACAATGATCATTGCGTCCATTTTAAAACTCCCTGACGCAGGACATTCGCCAAGTGAAGACACATCATACACCACATCTGCAAGTGCCTTTACCTGCTCTACTGTACAATCCGTTTCCTGGACAATGGTAAGTTCTGCCCCTTTTGTCATGATCAGATGTGTCTCGACATCAGCCATCTCTCTCAGCCGTTTCAACAGTCTGATCGCGATCGGAGCTCCGGATGCCCCACTTATCCCTACCAGAATTTTTTTCATATCAAATAAAATCCTTCCACTTTTCCTCATCAATATCCATAAATTTTGCCCGTGCAAATTTATCCTTCAGTTCAAATGGTACCGTGCAGTCAAAAATCGTCTTGCAGCTGATTCCCTTATCGGAAATACTCTGGCTGTAAGCCGGATCAGAACTCGGGTCAAGCGGATGACACCTTACCCCTGGAATTGTAATGATATCCCGATCTCCCTGAAAGCGCGTATTCATTGCCCACAGAACATCGCGCGTGTCAAAAATATCCACGTCCTCATCTACGAGGATCACATGTTTCAACTCTGGAAACGCGCTAAACGCCAGCAGCGCTGCCTGTCTCTGCTTTCCTTCATCCGTATGCACGGTCTTTCTGCACTGAAGAACTGCCATATATTTTCCTCCGCCTGACGGATGCGCATAAACATTCGTCACCTTCCCCGGCAATGCCTTCTCAAGCATATTATAAATACTGGCCTCTGTTGGAATTCCCGCCAGATTCACATGCTCTTCGCTTGGTCCGATCACCGTCTGCATGATCGGATTCTTTCTATGCGTAACCGCCTTTACCTTTATAAGCCAGCACTCATGACTTGCCAGCCCATTATATCCTGGGAATTCCGGCATCGCATATCCCGTATGTGTATTCTGATCCTCAACCACTCTGATTCCCGGCTGGATTTCTCCTTCAATCACATATTCAGCATTTGCGATTGCATTTTCTTTTATGGAAACACATGGTGCCAGTACCACCGGAGTCTTTCTGATGGCACCCGCAATCGAAAGTTCGTTATACCCAAGCGGTGTAGTTGGCGGTTCAAAGCAGGAACCAACTTCTATCGCCGGATCAACACCGATCGAAATAGAAATCGGAAGTGGCTGCCCGAGTTCTGTCGCCCTTTCTGCCATCACACCGATATGTCTGCTTCCCGGCTGTAGAAATATGGATAATTCATCCTTTGACTGAATGCACATCCTGTGGATCGTCACATCCGAGCATCCAGTATCCGGATGTGTTGCATAGCACATCCCCATTGTGATATATGGTCCTGCGTCCATCGGAGTGTTCGTCGGTGCCGGGAATAATTTGAATAAGTCAAAATCAGGATCCGTTACTTTATGTATCACTTCCTGACATGGTGCCTTTTCCTCTGAGACAACAGGCTCGATCGGGTTTAAAGCCGCCCTGCACAAAAGTTTTCCAAGTTCTTCTTTCCTGCAGTCCATAAGTTTCGCAACACGTTCCCTGCTGGCAAGCAGACCGATCAGCACTCTCGCATCCTTATGATTTTTTATATTGTTAAATATCATAGCCGGTCCGTCAATTTTCGTCGGACGCATGACCGTACCGCCTGCTCCCACATGCCTGTACACCCCTGCAAGCTCCGCTTCCGGGTCCACTTCAATATCAGTCTCCACCAGTTGACCATCCATCTGTCTTAACACTTCAAGCGCTGATCTTAAATCATTCACTACCATAATTGATATCATCTCCTTATTTTAAATAATCGATTGATAACTTTATTATAGTAGACATCCTGCTATAGAAAAATTCAAAATCAGGTGGATATTAATTCAGTTTGTGACTTAATGTGAGGAAGTGTTGGATTTGCGGTCATATGTGCGTTAAAGGTCAAGGAATCCTTTGACACATGGGGAAAAATTTCAGGTTTCTACGCAAAAATATCAACCTTTCACCGCACCCACGATTCCATTTGCAAAACTCTTCTGCAGCACAAGGAACAAAATTCCAGTCGGCAAAGAACAGATCAGCACACCAAGCATCAGTACGCCGTAGTCAATACTGTAACCCACGGAAAGATTTGCCACTAACATCGGCATCGTCTGTGATGTATCTGACATCATGATAACTTTCGGCCAAAGGTAATTGTTCCATGCATTCATGAAAGTTACGGTAAGTGCTGCAGCATAGGTGGATTTCATAGTCGGCATAAAAATGGTAAGGAAGATTTTAAATTCACTTAAGCCATCAATTCTTGCCGCCTCAATGATTTCCATCGGAAATGATCTCGCACTCTGCCGGAACAACATGATCAAAAACGGCGTGGAAATCGTCGGCAGGACATATGCGATCCAGGTACTTGATAAACCCATTCCTGAAAATAACTTGAATAATGGGATCAGCGTTGCAGCAAACGGAACCATCATCGCAAGGAGCAAAATATTCATCAGTGTATCTTTTGCCTTATCATGGTAAATCTCAAATCCATATCCTGCGATCGAGCAGATAAATAAAGATAATACACTAAGGATCGTTGAATAAAACAGTGAATTACAAAACGCTCTTGAAACATTCTGCATTTCAGTCAGTTTCATCAGATTCTGGATAAAATTTGTTCCAAGACTCAGTTTTCCACCAAGAACGTCTGTACTGTTGTTTGTTGCAGCCGCGATCATCCAGTAAAGTGGAAATACAGATATGAACGAAGCTATGATCAATATGATATGTGTGCCTACATTTTTAAATTTTCCTCTCATCGCTTGTCACCTACTTTCATCTGAACAAAGGATAATATCGCTACCATAATAAAGATCACATACGACATTGCTGCCGCATATCCAAATTGTGGATTGTATTCAAAACTTGCTTTATATATGTAATGGGACATGGTCAGTGTTGAATTTGCAGGACCGCCGCCTGTTAAATTGACAGACTCGTCAAACAGCTGCAATGTACCATTGATTGACATAATCGTTGTAAGTAAAATTGTTGGCCGCAGCAGCGGAATTGTAATCTTACGGAAAATTGCAAACAGACTTGCCCCGTCAATTTTTGCTGCCTCATATAAGGAATCATCAATATTCTGAAGTCCAGCTAAATAAAATACCATATTATATCCGGTCCAGCGCCAGATCAGTGCCAGAATAATGATTGCTTTTGCCGTATGAACATCACCAAGCCAGTTGATGCGTTCACCAATCAGACCTAATTTCAATAAAACCGTGTTGATATAACCATCATAGGCAAATAATGTTTTAAAAATGATCGAATAAGATACCAGTGCTGTACAGCACGGTAAGAAAATCATTGTCCGGTAAATTCCTTTTCCCCGCAGTTCCTTTTTATTTAAAAGACATGCCAGAAAAATTGCAAGGATCAGCATTACCGGCACCTGAATGATCAGATAGAAGAAATTGTTTGTAATCGCAGTACGGAACACGCCGTCTTTTAACAATCTCGCATAATTGCTGAGACCACCCCATGTCTGATTGTTCCCAATACCCGTTTTAAACGACAGAACAAACGCCTGAAGCATTGGATAAAAATTCATTGCAAATATCAGCAATGTCGCCGGCAGCAGGAAAGCCCATCCCGTAACACTTTGTTTTTTATATAAACTGACTCTTTTTTTCGCTTTCATATTATTCCCCATTTCTGCGCTGCTCTTCAGCGCATCTCAAGTTTGTGCGTCAGCACAAATCTTGTGTGTGAAAAATATATTTTTCACACTGATCTCCATTCCTGAACTATTTGTTTTGACAGAGAAAGCTGCCACATAAGATATCCTTTTGCGGCAGCTTTCCCTTTTGCCCGCCAGGCGCGCAGTTTATTATTTTTCAAAAAGTATAAATACAGGGAGGATTGATCTATACTTTTTTACTGACCAATGTTAAACTCGATCGTTGCCTGTGCCTCTTCGATCGCACTGTCAAGATCACTTGAACCATTCAATACGTTTGTCAAAGCTGTTCCAAGAGCTTCTTTTTCCTCAGACCAGTAAATACCTTTGTTGATTGTAGGAATATTGCTTCCGTAAGATACGATCTTAGAGTAAATTGCCTCTCCGCCAAAGTAATCAGAAACCTGATTGTAAGCATCACTGTCTGCTGCCGGAAGATAGGTTGCGATCGCACCTAACTGTGAAAGAATGTTATCGTAAAATTCGGTGCTTCCTGCCCATGTTGTTTTAAAGAAATCTACTGCCAGATCATAATTTTTGCTGGAGGAAGAAATAGCCCAGGTAGAACCGCCCTGTGCAGAATAGTTTGTTGCACCCGGATAATCATTTAATTTCGGCATATTGGTAACAGCCCAGTTGCCTTCCTGCTCTGCCTGATCTGTGGACGTGATCGTTGCACAGATCCAGGAACCATTAATTGTTCCAACTACGGTACCGTTGTTAATGGATCCCTGATAACCTGACCAGTCTGTCTGCTCCTGTAAAATTCCTGCATTGATCAGATCCATATATACATTCATGGCTTCTTTTAATCCGTCATTATTTACAAGAGAGATTTTTCCATCCTCATCGAATACGGAAATTCCTGCAGACTGTAAAATCATATTTAATAAATCCGGCTCGCCCTGCACATTGGTAAGCATCGGCATACCTGTCTTATCTAATACATCTTTTCCTATCTCAATAAATCTGTCCCAGGTGATATCTGTCAGATCATCAATCGTGTATCCCGCCTGATCTAAGTAATCTTTTCTATAGCAGGCAATGACAGTATTGCTGTCATATGGAACACCATAATTTTTTCCATCTTTTACGGAATTGGCAACTTTTGCTTCTGCAAAGTCAGCAAACGCAATTCCGGAATCTGTCAGGTCTGCAAACACATCCGGGTAATTCTGAAGATATTTTGCAAATACCTGATCGTCCATTAAGAAAATATCAGGAAGCGCATCCAGCTCACCGCTCATTGCATAGGTTTGAACCAGTGTCTGGATATCGGAAGATACTGTCTCGACCACATTAATATTTACATCCGGATGATCTTTCTGATACAGTTTTCCGGCTTCCTTCATTGCATCTACGTTAAATGAATCCCAGCACCAGACAGTAAGTGTTCCCTCTTGTGAACCACCTTCTGCATTACCTGACGCATCATTTTTCTCTGTTCCTGCCACAGCCTGATCCCCTCCTGCTGTGTTTCCATTTGCTGCTGCACTGTCATTTGCAGATGAACTTCCGCATCCTGCCATTCCAAGCAGCATAGACGCTGCTAATACCATAGTCATTACTTTCTTTTTCATCCTGTAACCCTCCATATTAAACATTTTGATAAGCTTTTCTTTCTGGCTGCTTATCTTTGTTACAGGTAAATGATACCATCATAAGAGCCATTTTCTTTAGGACTATCTTTACCTTAATTTTTCATATTTTGGGATGTTATTTGATTCAGTAGGACTATTTTTAGAAATTTGCATTAATTTGTTTTTTGAAACATCCTGCCCGGAGGTTATGTTATGTAATTGGGAATTTCAACAAATTTTCCAATTACATAACAAAAAACGGCGGTTCATTCACGAACCACCGCTGCTGCTTTTACCTGTATATTCGAAAGACAATCTGACAGATTATCCTGCGTCAGGGAATTATTAAACTCATCTTCCACGATCGCCTCTATCTCATATGTTTTACTTCCATAATTCACAGTTATAATATTCCCAGACAGATCTGTCAAAATCTTTGTAACCTGCTGACCTCCGAAAAACTCATCTTTTGCAAGATAATTTTCGTACCCTGACATGTCTTTTACCGCCGGAAGCAGACCAATTTCTCCGATCAGCTCATTCATAAAATCAGAGTCTTTTTCAAACATCTCTACTAAGAAATCCACTGCTGCATCCGGATTTTTTGCATTTTTCAACACATACCATGCACTTCCACCGACATTTGATGCCGCCACCGTCTTTATCTCTCCATCATACACCGGAATTGGCACAACTCTCCAGAGACCGCTTTGTTCCTCCACACTTTTTATGCTTGAAACGATCCAGCCTCCACTGATCACACTTGCAACGCTTCCATTCTGAAAAGCAGAAATAAATTCATTCCAACCATTGACGCTCACTCCGACATTTCTTTTTAGTAATTGCTGATATGTGTGAAGTCCTGCTTTTAAATACTCATTATCCTCAATATCTGCATGATTGTTTTCATCCACATACCAGTGACCGCCACTCTGCATAATGATACGAAGCAGTGGCGAATCCGTCGGATCTAATGTCAGCATCGGAATTCTGAGCTTTTGATAGACATCTTCTCCGATCTCTATGTAACGTTCCCAGGTAAGATCCTGCATATCCGCCTCGGTATAACCCGCCTGCTCTAAAATATCGAGCCTGTAAAAAAGTGCTGCTGTTCCGCTGTCAAACGGGATTCCATAAAATCTGTCTCCCTTGGAACAGAGCTTACTTTTATAATCCGTATATCTGTCATAATCAACTTTATCTGTAAGATCTACAAACTCATCCTCGTATTGTGATAGCACATCCTGGATATCATAATCTTCGATCATGATCACATCGGGGAGTTCCTGATACATCTTGGATGCGATCAGGTTTTTGGTATCTGCTAAGATTTCTTCTCTCTCTTTTGTCTCTACTATGATCTGAATATCTTTATGTGTCTTTTTATACTCTTTCGCCGCAAGTTTTGCAGCTTTTACATTAAAAGTATCATCCCATGTCCAGATTACGATCCTGTCTGTTTCCTTTTCTGCGCTCACGCTCTGCCGTTGTCCGCAGCCACATAACATAGCTAAAATCAAGCCCATTATAATGCCAAATCCTGCTCTTTTCATTTTTCATCCGTCCCCGTCTTATAACTCACCGGTAAAACGATCACCACCGTCGTTCCCTTTTGCTCCTCACTGAAAATATTGATCCCATAGTCGTCTCCATATAGAAGTTTTAACCGCTCCTGCACATTATGGACTCCGATTCCGGAATAATGCTCTTTTCCGGTTGGTTCATTCATAATTTTTAAAACTTTTTCCTTCGTCATTCCGACACCATCATCAATGATCTGGATCTCTAATTTTTCCTCTTTCTGTTTTACCACGATCTGAATCGTTCCGCATCTGCCTTCCGGATACGCGTGGAAAAATGTATTTTCAATGAAAGGCTGTAAGATCATTTTCGGCAGAAGATATTCCTCACATACTCTCGAAACATAATATTCTACCTGTATACTGTCCCCATATCTCGTCTGGTTGATCAGGATATAATTCTGGATATTGATCATTTCCTGTCTCACCGGAATAAATTCATCCGAGTTACTGATCGTATTACGCAAAAGACTGATAAACGCATCGATCGTCCGTACCGTTTTTGCTGTATCATTCTGATATACCAGCCATTTGATGCTTGCAAGCGTATTATAAATATAATGCGGATTGATCTGCATCTGCAATGCACTGATCTCCGCCTGTCTCTGCTTTTTCTGCGTCTGCACCAGTTCATCCACATAATGTTTCAGATCATCTAACATATAATTATAGGTGGAAGCTAACTCCTGCACTTCCGTAGTTCCCTCCACTGTCATGTATTCTGAAAAATTCCCTTCCCGGATCGCAGACATTTTTCCGATCAGCTTTGCTAACGGCCGCATGGTCTTATGCGTATAAAACAGACATGCCATCAGAATAAAGATTCCTATTGCACTGCAGCTTGCGATCAGAAACGGCATATTATAAAGATCCTGCAACGCCACATCATTATCGATCAGCGCATAAATCGCACACTTCTGATATGGCAGTATCCGTTTCATCAAAGTATACACGGTACTGTCCTGCTTTAATTCCATACGCAGTTCATCCGCATTTTTAATTTTTTCAAACCATTCTTCCTGTAAATGAGTCCCTGTGATGCCCGGTCTGTCGCTGCATAGAACGATTTCATGGTCATCCACAAGATAAAAGGACGTTGTATCTGATACAAAATAATTGTAATACTGCTTTAACTCCTCCATCGTAAGCGTCACAAAAGCAATCGCATAAACTTCCCTGCTTTCATGATAATACAGGGCTTTTGAAATGATCAGTGTATCAGCATTTCTCGATGTGGTCGTATAAGCCTGACCAGTGTAAGTATAATGGATGACATCCGGATCACTTAATGCTTTTTTGGCCGGTTCTGATTGTAAGATTTCCTGATCTGTAACGCAGATATTTTCCGTTCGCGACAGATAATGTTTACCATTATATCCAACAACAAGAATGTTCAGCCGCTCCATATCTGCAGATTTACTCTTCTCTAAATCCTGCTCCATCTGATAAACATTCTGAAATGTCTGCGTATTATCGAGTTCCGGCGTTTCATTAAAATAAAGCCGGAATGCCCAGCTTGAATCTATCGCATCAAAAACATTCTGGATATGATCATGAAAATCATTAAATTCTTTTTCGATCTGTTCAAAAACCTTTTCCTGGGAATCCCCGTAATTTTTTGTAAAAACCTGCCTCGACATAACAAGCACTACAAAACTGACGGTAACGGCGATCAGGCTGATCCCAAGCATTACGATCAGTGTGATCTTTCCTGAAAAACTATTAAAACGGCTTTTTATCTTATCCATGATTCTTCCTTCGATAGACTGACGGTGTCTTTCCCGTAACTTTTTTAAATACCCTGCAAAAATAGCTGTGCTCCGAATATCCTACCTTTTCGCTGATCTGGGCAATTGACAGATCTGTATTCTCCAGTAGCTCACATGCTTTAGCCGTCCGGATCTCATTTAGATAATCACTGAACCCTTCCTTCATATGCTGATGAAAATACGCCGAAAGATAATGATAATTAAAATTAAACTCTTCTGCCATATCCTCAAGTCTTAAATCCTGCTCATAATTTTTTTCAATAAAAGCTAACATCCTTGGAATCCTGTCATCTACAGTTTTCTGTGTAACTCCGATCTGTGCAGTGATTTTTTCCAATATCTGACGCATCACTTCTTTATAATCCTGCTCGTAATGCGCCATCGAAATCTCCCTGAAATACTCATACCGCTCTGCATCTTTCTGTTCTTCTGTCAGATCAAGCTGATCTAATAAATAATAGACCATGTTTTTAATCTGGTTTTTCAGCGATGCAATATCAATTTCACTCTGCAATGCCTTTGTATTATATTCCTCAAGCAGACGCAGTGCTTCCCCATACTCCTTCATGGATAAAAATTTATTACTAAGACTTCCCACACCGTTAAGGTGTGTTGAACCTTGAAAATTCAATATTTCA